>ERZ808035.88-NODE-88-length-110856-cov-27.604302_pt1 | contig 110856 bp, 71 predicted proteins | sample MGYA00380189_ERZ808035 | MGnify/ENA primary metagenome ERZ808035 (study PRJEB31490, sample SAMN06133407) | mouse gut metagenome | isolation source: M5_1 | host: mice | place: China: Chengdu | collected 2015-05 ... | reverse complement strand
TTGTCGGGCACGATGGCGGCCGTCACGCCTCCGAAGTACTCAAATGCATTCTGACAGGCCTTGATCAGGTCTTCCTTACGTTGCGACCACACTGCCTCGCAGTACGTATAGTGGCTGAACGGAAGGATGGCCACGAACACTTCCGCTTTCTTGACCTCTCCTGTCATTTCATCCACCGCTTCCAGCTTGTCTCCTGCGAAGTCGACATACATCTGGTCGGCGGCATAGTGCTCAACGTGCCCCACAACCGTGGTGTGGAACCTGTACTGCCGGACGGAGCGTTTGAACACGGACTCCTGAAAGCCGTCGGGATGCTCGCTTCTGTACTCGTTGAAAAGCTTGCGGACCGTCATGCCCTTGCGGGAAAGCCGGGCGACATAGCCCGGTATCAGTGCGTCCAGTTGACGCTGCGACGGCTCGCGGTGACGGAACTCCGTGCATCCGAACATCTCACGGAGATGCTCTTCCGAGAGCTCAAGCAGCTGTTCGGTAGTCTTGCCGCTTGAAATGAACAGCCGGACATACTTGCGTACGGTGTTGCGGGAAAGGTGAAACGTGTTGGCCGTCTCTTTTATTCCCATTCCGACTGCGTGACATCGAAGGATGTTTTTTAATTTTGCAATCATATTCTGTAGTTTTTGAGATTGATCCCCCGTGCCAGGACAAGGAGTCTCAAAACTACAAAAAAATTCCCCTGCCGATGCTTCGACAGGGGTCATTTTTATTTCGTCCGCAAGGGTCAATCTTATTTTGCCCGAAGGGGTCAGCCCCGCGTGCCCCAAGGGGTCAAACACACGCGCCTTTTCCACCGGGTCAGCGTCATGGTTTCTTTCAAGACTTGAAAGATACTGAGATGGTGCATAACCTCCAATGATACGATTGGTACGGGCGTAGATGGGTGTCTTGTTGATAACAGAGTTCCAGCGTGCCCGGTCGATGCCCTTCTTCTCGCAGTAGTGCTGAGGGAAGATATGGTGAATGTCGGTATATTCGAGTGTATAAGTGGCGTGGCTCATATCGGTTCCCTTCAGGAAGTCTTTGGCTCCTGCTTTTAGAATTAAAGCCATAACACCTTTATAGGCGGCTGAATTACGGGTGTAGAGCTGTTGCAGGCGTGAAGCGTGGAAATTTGAACGAAGCACTGTATCAGGCAGTGCTTCATCATTGCCTGTCCATTCAATCATGCCGACAATATCGTTAACGTAACGCCCTTCATTGGCACTTCCATAGAGTTCGCCGAATACTCCGCACCAATACCACATCTCCAGTTTGCGGCGATTGTGAGCCGAAAACCATAGATTTTTGTCAATGGCAAACAGAACGGAGAGGGGAATCAACTGACTTGTGTAAGGGAGGTCAATTGCCGTATAGATACACTGCTCGTTGATGAATTTTACTGCCTCAGAGAGTCCTTCGAGAAGTCGGTCTCTGCTGGTTGCATAGTCTTGATAGTCCAGCCGTAATACATCTTTTTTCTTACAGCTTATACCACGGCTATCAGCCGAGTTTATCTTGTTGAGATAGTTGGTCAACAAGGTTATGGCCGTAAGGAAATCAGTACCCTCAAAAGGCTTTTGGCCTTTGAAGTTGAGAAGTTGGTTTTTGCTGATTGTATTCCAGATTGCATCCCAGTCTTTGCGAAGCTCGAAATTGTCGGTGGCGAAAGTTGCAGTGACAAGTTCAAAGACTGTCAGTGAAACACCTCCTTGATTTACGTTCTCGAACACTTGGCAAACCGCTTCCTTGGGAACGTCGTTTCCAATCATTATAACTGGAATCTGATATTTCGACATAGGAGCTACGATGGTATTGAAAAATTGAGTCCATCGTGTAAAAATCTCTACATCGCTGTTGTGATACATGGCATATTGCATCTGCCACTGCATCATTCCGACGTTATCGAAAATCAGATTAAGAGGAAAATAATGGTTCTCATATTCTTTCTCCGGAGAAGAAAGGTCAAGAACAACGGTACGGCCTATATCAGTAGTGACTATACGATTTTCAGGAACGGACACTATGGCATCCACACGGTCAACAAGAGTGTCAAGAGCCTTAGGTATGTTGATATAGTAGTAGCGTTTGATAGGCTTCTTCTTGGAATCGGTGGTTTCCACGGGCTTCTTTGAATAAAGCGACCGATAGATAGATGTATTGCGCTGCTGCCCGTCGAGCACCAGGGTGTCAGGATTTACGTCTGCCTTAGATTTATCAACTCCCTCAAAAAGTCGAGCTTTGAAGTGAACATTGTTCCCTCCTGTCTGCAAGAACATCGCAGCACCGATTGGATAACCGTTACTAATACTTGCAATCAGGGCGCGGATGCGTTGGTCTTCCCACACCCATCCGCGTTGAAAATCGGGCAACTGTGTCTTGCCCTCGTCGATTGACTTTAATATATCGGCAATAGCCTGATTGTTGGAAAGCATCATGATGGTGAAGTCTGAATTAGAACTCAAAGTTACAAAGAAAATCTGAGGTATAGGTGGATTTAGCCTAAAATCACAGCTTTAAATCCGAAATTAATTACTAATTTTTCAATCTTACGATAATAGTCGCTTATTGGAAGATGTGTAAGATATGATAGATAAAAATCTGACAGAAGAGGACATCAAGTTCCGATGCAGAGCATCCGGAAAGCGGAGTAAGAAAATGATATACAGCGAGATAAACAAAGTTTAGATGATTTTTAGCAACAAAATAGCATTAGTGTCCACTAAAAAAATCATAAGAGTTCTTTGAAATTATTGAAATTCAATTTGTTACAAGCGATTTGGGAGCGAACGGATTTCAAATTACATTTGCGGTCATAATCAGACCGTTATGCATAAAGGCCCTTTCGTTTTCTCCCAATTAGCCCAGTTCTTGAACAGGAGTAAGTTCAATCGTATAGTCGCGAAGTATGATGGCGACAAGTATGTCAAAAGTTATACTTGTTGGAATCAATTACTTGCGATGATGTTCGGACAGCTTTCAAACCGGGAGAGCCTTAGGGATCTCATCGTCGCACTGGAAGCGCATGCAGGCAAGGTCTATCACCTCGGAATCGGAAAATCCGTAACGAGGAGTAATCTTAGCAAGGCTAACGAGCGACGCGACTACCGCATCTTCGAGGAGTTCGCCTTCTTCATGATAGCGGAAGCACGTAAGCGGCGGATTCAGAAGATCTTCGAGCTTGACGGTCATGTCTATGCCTTTGATTCAACCACCATCGACCTTTGCCTGTCGGTGTTCGAGTGGGCGAAGTTCCGCAGGCATAAGGGTGGCGTCAAGATGCACACGCTTTATGACGTGGAGGCTCAAGTCCCTGCTTTCGTGCATATTACAGAAGCAAAAGTCCATGATTCTAAGGCTATGCCTGAGATTCCGTATGAAAACGGAGCGCATTATATATTCGACCGTGGCTACAACGATTTCGGCAATCTCCATACCATCAACCGCATTGGCGCGTTCTTCGTAGTCAGGGCGAAAACCAATGCCAGGTTCAAGCCTGTGACCTGGAAACGGAGGCTTCCTGAACACGTGGTTTCCGATGCAATCGGTTACTTCACGGTTTATAAAAGCGCGAAGGATTACCCGGAGAAACTGCGGAAGGTGGTCTGCATCGACCCGGAAGACGGTACAAGGTACATCTTCCTGACCAACAATATGGCGACCTCGGCCGAGACAATCGCTGAGTTATACCGTAACCGATGGAGCGTGGAACTGTTCTTCAAATGGATCAAGCAGCACCTGCGCATCAAGAAGTTCTGGGGAACGTCGGAGAATGCTGTCCGCGTCCAAATCTATTGCGCCATAATTACTTATTGCCTTGTGGCAATAGTGCGGCACGACATGAAACTGGAGCGAAGCATTTACGAAGTCCTTCAGATTCTTGGTATCTCGCTGACTGACAAGACCAGTCTGCGTGACCTCTTCGACAAATCGAATTTCTAAAATGTCAATGTTCTCTGTGATTCAAGTGAACCGAATTTATTTAATTTTTAACCCCGTCCATTTTTAGTGGACAGTAGTGTAGGCAATTATAAAATAAAGGCTTTTATAGTGACGAAGTCAGGAAAAAGCCGCCTGATAACAAGCGACTCTTCAATGTTTTACACCATATAGCACCAGTTGTAACCAATAGATCATTTCCCGACGCAGAAGCGGGAGAAGATGGTGGAGAGGATGTCGGGGGCGGTGATGGTGCCGGTGATGGAGGCAAGGTGGGTGAGGGTTTCGCGGAGGTCCTGGGCCATAAGGTCGAGGGGAATGGCGAAGGAGATCGATGGGATTGGATTGGATGGGGAAGTGGTGGAGGGGGAGAGGACGGAATCGCTGGGTGTTGTGAGGGAGGTGGATGGTGCGGGAGTAAGGGCGGCGAGAAGGCGGTGGAGGGGGGGGGTGGCGGCGGAGAGGGCGTCGTAGTGGCGCTGGTTTGTGACGAGGATGGCGTCGGATGTGGCGGAGCCGGTGAGGGTGTCGGCGAGGTTGGAGAGGGTGGAGCGGAGGGTGTCGATGCCTTGGCCGGTTTTGGCGGAGATAGAGAGGGTGATTAGAGATGGGGGAGAGGGGGGGAGCTCGGCGTATGCCTCGCCACGGTACGAGGACGGGGGCTCGGCACGGAATGCGGGGAGTTCGCTACAGCAGGAGGGGCGCTCGCCACGGTGGGATGGGGAGAGCTCGGTATGGGAGGGGGGGACCTCATCACGGGCGGAGAGGAGGTCGGTTTTGTTGCGCAGGAGGATGATGGGGGTGTCGGGGGCGGTAGCGCGGAGGTCGGCGAGGAGGGCTGCGGTTTCATCGGGGTGGGAGGCGGCGTTGGCTGGTGATTTGGCTACGGTGGAGGTGGCAGCGTCTGTTACGGCGAGGATGACGGCGGCGCGGGAGATGGCTTTGCGGGAGCGCTGTATGCCGGCCTGTTCGATGGTGTCGGTTGTTTCGCGGATGCCGGCGGTGTCGATAATGCGGAAGAGGTGGTCGCCGATGGCGAGGGTGTCTTCGACGGTGTCGCGGGTGGTGCCGTGTATGTCGCTCACGATGGCGCGGTCGTCGTTGAGAAGGGCGTTGAGGAGGGAGGATTTGCCGGCGTTTGTCGGTCCGGCTATAGCTACTGGTATTCCGTCCTTGATGGCGGTTCCGGCGGCGAAGGAGGCGCGCAGGCGTTCTATTTCGGCGAGAATCTGACTGGCGAGTTCCCGTAGACGGTCCCTCGACGCGAACTCCACGTCCTCCTCGCTGAAATCAAGTTCCAGCTCGAGCAGGGCCGCGAGGTCGAGGAGCTGCTGCCGCAGGTCGGCCAGGCGCTGTGAAAAGGCTCCGCGCATCTGATTGTTTGCGATGCGCAGGGCTGCGCGTGAGTTGGCCACGATTACGTCGGCAACTGCCTCTGCCTGGGCGAGGTCCATCTTTCCCGCGGCGAAAGCCCGGCGGGTGAACTCTCCCGGCTCGGCGAGGCGCGCACCGTTGCGGCAGAGTAGGCGGATAAGTTCGGCCTGGACGAATCGGGAGCCGTGGACCGATAGCTCCACGGTGTCTTCCCCCGTGAAGGAGTTCGGTGCCCGGAAGATGGTCGCTACGGCCTGGTCAAGCGGCTCGCCGCCGCGTTCGGGGTCGATAATATGTCCGAGGTGGGCGGTATGGCTGTCGCAAAGTGCGAGGCGTTTCCCGCGCCATACGCGGTCGACGGTCTCGATGGCCGCTGGGCCGCTTATGCGGGCCACGGCTATGCCTCCCGTTCCGGGAGGGGTTGAAATAGCGCAGATTGTGCTCACGAATAGTTGTTTTTGCGATAATGAATCAGCGTTTCCCGGTTGACCAGCGGTGGAAGTCGCACTGGCTTTCGACCTCTTTTTCAACTGCGTCGGGGAGGGCTGAGAAGAAGTCTATCCCGGTAACGCTCTCGACGGAATCGACGCTGACGGCGCAATTCTGCATACCGCCCGGCACAGGTCCGTTAGGCATCAGGAAACCGATTGCCCGCGGCGGGTCGGCGTAGGGGGAGAGCACCACTTTGAAGAATCCCTGCGGCACGGCGACCCCGGTAGGCCCTATCAGCATCGACGCTCCCGTTTTGCCGAACACAGGCCCGCATACAATAACTACGGCGCTGTCGCGCCGGGCCCGCTGGCGGCATTTCTCTTCGAGCTTGTTCCAGGCTCCGCGGTTAAGGTCGCCGGCCTGGGGGCATATGTTGGTCATCAGGAAAGACTCGTCCATCGCCTGAGCGTCCCATTTCATATCCCCGGCGGGTGCCATATGCCCCCTGTCGAACCCCGAATAGCGGTAGTCCTGGGGCGTGGCGCATCCTTCGACATCCAAGTCCGGGGCGAAGCTCTGAGTGCGCGGATGCCTGCCGTCGGCTTCCGAGGCGAGGAGTTCCCAGCCGACCCAGTTGGGCTGGTGAGTCTTGGGGTTGAACGAGACAGTGAACCCCTTATATCGGAGCAGTTCCTCCGGCATCCCCTTGGGAACATTAGCGGTTTCCAGGGCCGAGGCGTCGGGAATCGCCGGGCGGTCGTTGTCGCCATTCCCCTGGGCTTTCGCTGTGATTACGAGCCATGCGATTACGGCTATCACAGCCACCGCGAGGGCGATGGCGAGCGGGCGCGTGTTGTCGGTGGCGCGGGGTGGTTTACGGGAACCGCCGCGCGACCCTGGGGTTGCGCGGCGGCGAGTGCGGTTTGTTGCCAAATCCTTGACTATTTATTCAGATTAGAGGATAGCGCTGAGGTTGAAGTTCTGGAACTCGAGGTCCTTGGCGGCCTTGGCGGCGAGGGAGCGGTCGAGTTTGACAGCCTGGCGCAGGTTGTTGTTGACCATCGTGTCGTTGTTGGTGCGTGCGCCGAGGATGGCCGTGATGTAGTAGGTCATGGCGTTCGGAGCGGTGATGCCGGCGAGGGTTGACTTAGCCTTGCTGTAATCCTTGGTGAGAATCTGGGCGAGGGCGGCGTTGTTGGTCTTGGCGTTGCCGAAAGCCTTGACGGCAGCGGCGGGGTCGCCGGTCATCAGGTAGTAGGTACCCATAGCGTCGTTAAGCTCGGGCTGACCGGCTGCCGCACCGAATTTCTGGTTGGCCTGGCGGTAGTCTTTGTTCATCAGCGAAACGAGGCCCATGTTCATCTGAGGCTCGGTAGCGGCGGGCGCGAGGCGCTGGGCGTGGGCGAAGTTCTGCTTGGCGGCGTCGTAGTCGCCGGCTGCGAACTGGGTCATGCCGAGGTCGTTGAACGCGCGGTAGTCGTTGGGATAGAGCTTGGCGGCGGTATCGTAGACCTTCATCTTGTCGGCGTTGTTGTCAAACAGCGTCGCGGTGTAGAGAAGCTCGTCGATAGTGAGGCTCTTGGGGTTCTGTGCGTAAGCGTCCATAAGTTCGCGGTCGCTCTTGCCGATTACGTTGATGGATGCGGTGATGCGGCTTCTGCGGAGCTGGGGAAGCACCTGCTCGGCGAGTTGGTCGAAAATTGAGGAGAGATTGCGGATTTCCTTCTCGCGCTGTTCGGGGTCCTTGTACATCGAGAGGACGCTGAGGATGAGTTCTTTGTCCTGAATCGAGCTTGCGGCAACGAGCTTCTGGAAGCCTTCCCAGTCCTCGGGGGTGAAGTTGGCGGTCAGTTCGCCGAACTCGGTGATGTTGTCCTTCTTGAGCTGCTTGTCGAGGTAAGCGCTGGTGTTCTTCTCACGGCTTTCGGCAAGACGGGTGTTGAGGTCGAGCGAACCTTCGGGGGAAGCGTAGGACGAGATGTTGATTTCCTCGATTTTGCGCGAGGGGTCGTTGGCGGCGTTTTTAAGCTGCTCGTTGAGCGAAAGCATCTCGTCGGACTTGAGCTGGCCTTCGCGGATGTTGGCCTGGTTGATCAGGAAGTGGATGTCCGCGTCGTATTTCTCGTTGATCACGCGCTGGAACTTGTCCTGGGCGAGAGCTGGAGTCACTGTCGAGGCGTCGGCGAGGGTCGAGGTGGCGACCACGCCGGTAGCGACCTTTACGCGGGGCAGGGCGTACTGCTTGCTTCCCTGGCGCACGTCGAAGGCGAGCTGCAGGTCGCTGCGCATCATGTCAGGCTGGTACTCGTACATGACGGGAATCGTCACCGTACCGCCGTTCTCGTAGTTGATTACCGGGGCGTTGCCGCGCACCTTCTCGCCCTGGAAAGTGTAGGGCTGCGACGCTACTTCCTGGCCCTCGAAGCAGAGGTAGGGGGTAACGGTCACTTCGGCGTTCTTGACGAAGAACTTCGCGGGGATACGGGCGGTCACGGTCGCGGGGACGCGGTCTGCCACGACTTCCAGCGGGTTGGGGTTGACGTTGAAGTAGTCGGCTTGAAACTGGTTAAGTTTTTTTCCGCAGCCCGTCAGCAGGACAGTGCCGGTAGCGGCGAGCGCGAGAACTGATTTTGCGTTCATGATGCTTATAATGTGATAGATTAGTTTGCGTTAGACATCCGTTTGCCCGGACTGTCCAAAGTCCCGGCAAACTTACCCGCAAAGGTACTCAATCCGCACCGCAATCCCTCGGCGCAAACATTAAAGTTTGCTAAAAATATTAAAGGATAGGTTTGGGAGCGCCTTATATTTCGCTATGTCGGGCGAGGCGGGTCAGGGGATGGCGGCGAGGCCTCCTTTGGCGGTTTCCTTGTAGAGGGAGGGGAGGTCGTGGCCGGTCTGCTTCATTACCTCGACGATGCGGTCGAAGTCGACGCGGTGGCGGCCGTCGGAGAAGGCGGCGTAGAGGTTGGCGTCGAGGGCGCGGGCGGCGGCGTAGGCGTTGCGTTCGATGCAGGGAATCTGCACCAGGCCGCAGACGGGGTCGCACGTCAGGCCGAGGTGGTGCTCAAGCCCCATTTCGGCGGAGTACTCTATCTGCGCCGGGGTGCCACCGAAAAGTTGCGAGGCGGCTGCGGCGGCCATGGCGCACGCTACCCCGACCTCTCCCTGGCACCCGACTTCGGCACCGGAGACGGAGGCGTTATGCTTGACGACGTTGCCGAATAGCCCGGCGGTAGCAAGGGCGCGGAGGATGCGTTTCTCGGAGAATCCTTTGGAGGTGTAGAGGTGGTAGAGGACGGCGGGGACTATGCCGCAGGAGCCGCAGGTGGGGGCTGTGACGATTTCTCCTCCAGCGGCGTTTTCCTCGCTGACGGCCAGCGCGTAGGCGTAGACGAGTCCGCGGCTTTTCAGCGACGAGTTGTAGCCCGCGGCGTGGACGTAGTAGCTTACGGCTTTGCGCCTTACGCCAAGTCCGCCGGGAAGAATCCCCTCGGCCTCGATGCCCCGCTCGACAGCGTTCTTCATAACCTGCCATACCTCCCGGAGGTAGTCCCAGATTTCGGGCCCTTCGGTCTGTTCGACATACTCCCAGTAGCTCAGGCCGGTGCGCTCGCACCATCCGAGAATCTCCTTGATTTTCGTCATGGGGTAGATGCTCTGGGCTGCCTGGCGGCTTTCTCCTTCGCGCACGATGTCGCCTCCACCGATGGAATAGAAGGTCTCCGAGCCGAGCGACTTTCCCTCATCACCGATAGCCTCGAAGCGGATGCCGTTGGTATGGAACGGAAGCACGGTGTCAGGTTCCCAGGCGATTTCGGTCGGTACGGCGGGGGAGAGCACGTCGAGGACGGCTTTGTCTGTGAGGTGTCCCTTACCGGTGGCGGCGAGCGCCCCGTAGAGCGTCACTACGACCTTCGACGTTCCGGCCGGAAGCTCGGAGAGGTATATTTGCGCGGCTTTGCGCGGGCCCATAGTGTGGGAGCTGGAGGGGCCTTGGCCTATCTTGAACAGTTGGCGGATTGATTCCATATTCTTCGTGTGGGGAATTTAGACTGGTGGGGAAATGTTAAAGGCAGGTATTATACTACGGGCAAAAACTATTATCTTCACCCTTCACCCTTCACCCTTCACTCTTCAATGGTTACGTTCGATGATGAAATCGATGAGCGAAATCAGGGCGTCGCGGGTAGGGGAGGGGGCGAATGTGTCGCGGAGGAGGGCTGCCGCCTGGTTGCGGAGCCGTGCCATAGTCGCGTAGGCGTAGTCGATGCCTCCGTTTTCGATGGCGAAGTTGATGAGGCTTGCTATTTCATCTGAGCCGAGGGCTTCCTTGCGGGCGAGGCTGCGCATCCCGGCGCATCCTTCAATTGCCTCGTCGCGGAGGACGTGGAGCAGCGGCAGTGTGATTTTCCCCTCCCTAAGGTCGTTGCCTGTCGGTTTCCCGATCGCGGCGTCGGCGAAATAGTCGAAAATGTCGTCCTTGATCTGGAAGCATAGACCCAGCAGGCGGCTGTATTCGATGAGCGCCGCGGCGCGGGGGTCCTCCTTGCCGACTCCTGCGGCGAACACGCCGACTTCGGCGCACGCGACGAACAGCGACGCGGTCTTTCTGAATATGATTTTGAAGTATGCCTCCTCCTCGAGATTGTTGAACCGGGCGGTGTAAATTTCGTCAAGTTCTCCGATCGACAGCAGCCGTCCGAGCTCGGAAATGGAGCCTACTATACGGATGTCCTCGGTGGCCGCTGCCTGGAGCAGGGCGTTGGAGAGGAAGAAGTCGCCGATGAGTACCGCCAGATGGTTGTCCCATAGGGCGTTGATTGTCGGCGCTCCGCGGCGGGTAGTCGTGTCGTCTACCACGTCGTCGTGAATCAGCGACGCGTTGTGGAGCAATTCTACAGCCGCGGCCCCTTTCAGCGCCTTGTCAGTGACATCGCCGAAGAGCTTCGCGCAGAGCATCACCAGAATCGGGCGCACCTGCTTCCCCTCCTTTTCGAGATACGAGGTGATGACCTTGTTCATCAGCTCGTTGGGAGACTGGAGGGTCTGCCTGATGAGGCTGTTAAGCCCTGTCAGTTCCGTCGCGAGGGATTGCTGTATGGATTTAAAGTTGCCCATTTCTGATAATTCGGCTGCAAAATTAACGAAATTTCCATCACCCCGCAACAATTCCCCCGATTTTCCGCTGAAATCACTTTCGGAGCGGCGGCCAGCGGAGATTTTTTTTGGAGAGGCGCGGAAGTTTCGTATATTTGCGGAAATAATCATATCTGATACCTTAACATATATCCGATACCTCATCAAATAATGAACAAGATACTGTCAAAGGAGCATTTCTCGGAGAAGGTTGTCAAGCTCGTGGTCGAGGCGCCGCTGATCGCAAAAGCGAGGCGTCCGGGCCATTTCGTCATTGTGATATGCGACGAGAAGGGTGAGCGCATCCCTCTGACCATAGCCGACGCTGACGTCAGGCGCGGGACGATCACCCTTGTGGTACAGGCCATCGGCGAGTCTACGGCCCGCATCTGCGCCAAGGAGGCGGGCGAGTACCTCCACGACGTTGTCGGCCCGCTCGGCCGCGCCACCGAAATCCGGAACTACGGAACCGTCGTATGCTGCGGCGGAGGAGTCGGAGTGGCTCCGCTGCTCCCGATTCTCGCGGCGATGAAGGAGGGCGGCAACCGCGTCATAGCGGTGCTGGCGGCCCGTACCCGCGACCTCATAATTCTTGAGGAGGAGGTGCGCCGCCATGCCGACGAGGTAATCATAATGACCGACGACGGCTCGTATGGCCGCAAGGGTCTTGTGACAAATGGTGTCGAGGAGGTAATTCTTCGCGAGAAGGTCGATCTGGTATGCACAATCGGTCCGGCGGTAATGATGAAGTTCGTCAGCCTCCTGACCAAGAAATACGAGGTGCCGACAATCTGTTCCCTGAACACTATCATGGTCGACGGCACAGGCATGTGCGGCGCCTGTCGAGTGACAGTCGGGGGAAAGATGCGTTTCGTTTGCGTCGACGGTCCCGAGTTCGACGCTCACCAGGTAGACTTCGACGAGATGCTGACGCGTCTCCGTTCATATTAGACGCGTCTCCGTTCATATTAATAGAAAAGCAACCGATCCACTATGAACCAGGATACAATATCGCCCCGCGACGCCGAGTGGCGCGAGCAGCTTCGCAAGGCCCATACCCCGAAAGAGCGCCGCGAGATACCCCGCGTGAAGATGCCGGAGCTTTCCGCGTCCTACCGCGTGACCTGCAACGAGGAGGTAAACCAGGGGCTGTCGGCCGACCAGGCCGTGCTTGAGGCCACCCGCTGCCTCGACTGCCCGAACCCGACGTGTGTCACCGGATGCCCCGTCGGCATCAACATCCCGGGCTTTATAAAGAATATCGAGCGGGGCGACTTCCCCGCCGCTGCCCTCACTCTCCGCGAGACCTCGGCGCTCCCCGCAGTCTGCGGCCGCGTGTGCCCCCAGGAACGCCAGTGCGAGTCGAAGTGCATATACAACAAGATGAACCAGCCGGCAGTCGCCATCGGCTACCTGGAGCGTTTCGCCGCCGATACGGCCAACGAAGCCGCCATCCGGGGCGAGGCTCCGAAGGCTCCGGCCGCGACTCCCAACGGGAAGAAGGTCGCTGTCGTAGGCTCCGGTCCCGCGGCGCTCTCCTTCGCGGGTGACATGGCCCGCCGCGGTTACGCCGTTGAGGTTTTCGAGGCGCTCCACGAAATCGGGGGCGTGCTGAAATACGGCATCCCCGAGTTCCGTCTTCCCAACCGCGTGGTCGACATCGAGATTGACGCTCTGCGCGCCGCCGGGGTGAAATTCATGGCGAACTGCGTCGTCGGCAAGACCCTCAGCTACGGCGATCTCCTCAACCAGGGTTTCGACGGCGTGTTCGTGGCCTCAGGGGCCGGACTTCCACGCTTTATGGGGATTCCCGGAGAGAACGCCATCGGTGTCATGTCGTCTAACGAGTACCTGACGCGTATCAACCTCATGGGGGCCGGGCGACCCGGATGGGCCACCCCGGTAATCAAGGGGAAGCGTGTCGCGGTCGTCGGTGCCGGAAACACCGCCATGGACTCCTGCCGCACCGCCCGCCGAATGGGTGCCGAGGAGGTCTATATCGTCTACCGCCGAAGCGAGGCCGAGATGCCGGCCCGAGCCGAGGAGGTGCGCCACGCCAAGGAGGAGGGGGTAACCTTCCTGACCCTCCACAACCCGATCGAGTACCTGACAGACGAAAAGGGACGAGTGAAGGCTATGCGCCTGCAGCGCATGGAGCTCGGAGAACCCGACGCTTCGGGTCGCCGTTCGCCGGTGCCTGTCGAGGGGGATATTGTCGAGATGCCTGTCGACGAGGTTATCGTCAGCGTCGGCGTGTCGCCCAACCCTCTCATCCCGAACTCTATCGAAGGGCTTGAGGTTACCCGCCGCGGCACTCTCGTTGTCAACGACGAGACTCTCGAGACGACCATGCCCCTCCTTTTCGCCGGAGGCGACATCGTCCGCGGAGGCGCCACCGTAATCCTCGCCATGGGTGACGGCCGCCGCGCCGCCGCCGCGATGGATGCTAAACTTTCTCATAAATAATACCTAAATAATAAAATGAGCAAGGAACTTACGATTGACGAGGTCTACCGCGCGCAGATGGTGCTCCGCGACGTCGCCCGTCATCCCAAAATCATCGGTCCGACACAGCTCTCCTCAAGCTGCAAAATATACCTCAAACCTGAGAACCTCCAGCATACCGGGGCCTTCAAGCTCCGCGGCGCCTATTACAAAATCTCCCAGCTTACCGACGAGGAGAAGGCCCACGGCGTGATCGCCTGCTCGGCCGGGAACCACGCCCAGGGTGTGGCCCTCGGAGCCACCCACCACGGCATCAAGTCGCTGATCTGCCTTCCCGCCGGGGCGCCGATTTCCAAAATCGAGGCCACCAAGCGGCTCGGGGCCGAGGTATGCCTTGTTCCGGGGGTTTACGACGACGCTTATGCCAAGGCTATCGAGCTGAAGGAGAAACACGGCTACACGTTCGTCCACCCCTTCAACGACCCGCTGGTAATCGCGGGCCAGGGCACGATCGGGCTTGAAATCCTCGAGGAGATGCCCCGCGTCCAGGCTATTGTGGTACCTATCGGCGGGGGCGGCCTGATTGCCGGGGTGGCGTTCGCTGTCAAGACGCTGCGCCCCGATATCAAGGTTTACGGCGTGCAGGCCGCGGGTGCCCCCTCTATGGCCGAATCGCTCAAAACCGGCAAGCGCGAGCACCTTGACTCCGTGTTCACCATCGCCGACGGAATCGCGGTGAAGGAGCCGGGCGACCTCACGCTCGAGCTGTGCCGCCGTTATGTCGACGAGGTCGTGACCGTTACCGACGACGAAATCGCCGCCGCTATCCTCGCGCTGGTCGAGAAGCAGAAGCTCGTGGCCGAAGGCGCCGGGGCTGCCGCTGTCGCTGCGGCGATGTTCGGCAAGCTCCCGATTGACGGGGAGGATGTCGTGTGCGTCGTTTCCGGCGGCAATATCGACGTAAACACCCTTAACCGCGTGATTAACCGCGGGCTGGCGAAGGCCGGACGCGTCTGCCAGTTCGAACTGGAAGTGCAGGACAAGCCCGGTACCCTCTCCAACGTGCTGAAAGTGGTCGGCGACCAAGGTGCTAACGTGCTGTCGGTTAATCACGAGCGCATCGGCTCCGCCTCCCAGGTCAACTCCTGCGTGCTCCATCTCGAGCTTGAAACCCTCAACCACGAACATATCGAACGTATCCGCCGCGCCCTCTCCGATGCCGGGTACGCAGTCAAAGACTAAGCATACACCTAATAATACAGAATGATCCGATACGACGACCATCTGCTGCATATCTACGCCGAGAGCTTTCGGAACAACTGGGAGCTCCCGGCGCTTGCCGAATACGGTAATGACGAGGTGCTGACCTACGGCGAGTTCGCCCGCCGCATAGCCCGCATACATCTTTTCTACCAACAGCTCGGACTCCGCCCCGGCGACAAGGTCGCCCTGCTCGGAAAGAACTCGGCGACCTGGGTGATGGTCTTTATGGCCACAATCACCTACGGCGCGACAATCGTCCCGATTCTCCCTGACTTCAACTCCCGCGACGCGCAGCATATCATAAACCACTCCGAAGCGACCATCCTTATGGTAAGCTCCTCGATATGGGAAACCTACGAGTTCGAGCAGATGCCGGCGCTGAGGGCCGTGATTTCGCTGGAGAACCGCCAGGTGCTCGCCGAGAGGGCTCCCGAGAAAGAGAACACCGCCGAGCGTATCGTGCGCAACCTTACGCGCCGTTTCCGCTCTAAATATCCCCGCGGCTTCCGCCCTGAGGATGTCCGGTATCCCGAGATGCCCCGCGACGCCGTGGCTGTCCTTAACTACACCTCCGGCACTACGGGCTTCTCCAAGGGGGTTATGCTGACATATGACAACATCGCCGGAAACGTCGTGTTCGGAATCAAGTCGCGGCTCCATTTCGAGGGTTCCCGCTGCCTGTCGTTCCTCCCTCTGGCCCACGCCTACGGCTGCGCCTTCGACATGCTCGTGCCCCTGGCCGTCGGTACCTTTGTGACTCTCTTCGGGAAGGCCCCGACCCCCAAGCTGCTGCTGGGGGCTTTGGCGCAGGTGAAGCCCAACCTCGTAGTCTGCGTGCCGCTGATTCTGGAGAAAATCTACCGCAAGCAAATTGTCCCGATGATTACCCGCCGGGCGATGCGATGGGCGCTCGCCGTTCCCTTCCTCGACAACGCTATCTATGCCAAAATCCGCAGCCGCCTGGTAGAGGCTTTCGGCGGATGTTTCGAGGAGGTTATTGTCGGGGGCGCTCCTCTCAACGGCGAGGTAGAGGCCTTCCTCAACCGAATCAAATTCCCCCTGACGGTCGGCTACGGGATGACCGAGTGCGGCCCCCTGATCAGCTATATGCCCTGGCGCGAGTTCGTTGTGACTTCCTGCGGACGGGTGCTTCCGAACATGGAGGCCAAAATTCTCTCTGACGATCCCGAGCATAAACCGGGTGAAATCTGCGTCCGCGGCCAGAACGTAATGGCGGGGTATTACAAGAATCCCGAGGCCACCGAGGCGGTGCTTTCGGAAGACGGATGGCTCCGCACGGGCGATATGGGTACCCTTTCGAAAGACAACGTGCTCTTTATCCGCGGACGCTCCAAGACGATGATACTCAGCGCTTCGGGCCAGAATATCTATCCCGAGGAAATCGAGGCCAAGCTCAACAACATGCCTTACGTCAGCGAGAGCCTGGTTGTAGAGCGCGGCAAGGGGCTGACCGCCATTGTCTATCCCGACTACGAGCGCATGGATGCTGACGGCGTGACTATCGACCAGCTCGACTCCCTGATGGAGCGCAACCGCGCCGACCTCAACGGCCTCGTCGCCCCCTACGAGCGCGTCGACCGCATCCAGCTCATCCCCCACGAGTTCGAGAAGACCCCCAAGAAATCCATCAAGCGCTACCTCTACTCCTGATGCCTTGCGCGGCTTGCAGCCTTGTGATAGCCTAAGCCGTGTATTTGCTTATTGATGAATATTTAGCGGCCCATCCGTGATCGGAGGGCCGCTATTGTGTTATAAAAAAGTGAGCTGCTTTTGTTCGGCGGTTGGAGAGGAGGCGGTCGCGGCGAGGAGCCAGGGGCGGAGGCGCTGGTCAGCGGTTAAGGCGGTTATCTGGGAGAGCCAGGCTTCAAAGGGGACGCCGGCAAGGAGGGACGGATTGAAGGTTGATGCCTCGGTTGAGAGGAAGTCGGGGTCGGACAGGAGGGCGCTGATGCGCGGGGCGGAGTCGATTAGGCGCTTGTAGATTTGCGGGGCTGGTTTCGGGAGCCGCTCGCCGTTGATGGCGGAGATGGTGCCTCCGGCGGTAAAAGTGTCGCGGATGTGGGCGTTCAGGACGCTCTTTGTGGTTACGAGCCAGAGGGAGGCGTTGTCGAAGTCGCTTTTAAGAACCTCGGGGAAGAGGGCGAACATCCGCGCCTGGTAGTCTTTGCGCGTTTCCGCCGGGAGGTCTTTCCAAAAGCCTACCGTTACGGAGGTGGCGGTGTCGCCCTGCGCGTCGCCGAGCCACCAGGGCATCTCCGCGCGCCCCTCGGCGAGAGCCTTGCGGCGGTAGTAGTCGCGCACGATGGCGATTGCCTGTCCGCCTGAGCGGAAGGAGTCGTAGTCGGTGCCGATTTTGTCGAAGATGCTCTCTCCGTCGGCTAATTCCATGTCAATCAGGTAGCGGGGACAGTGGGTGACTGCGATTTCCCTCATCACCTCCCCGTAAGGTCGGCAGCGGAACTCGGCCCGCTTGCCTCCGAGCTTGGCGAACAGCAGGAGGATGTGTCCGACTCCTGGCTCGCGGGTCGTCTCCACGATGCTGCTCCCCGTCGAGGTCCAGTAATCCTTGGCGGTTGACTTAACCTCCACTCCGAACCGGCCCGCGACTACGATGTCGGGGAATCGGGCGCCTGAAATCCAGCGAACGTCCTCCATGGAGAACGGCGAGCCGCCGCAAACAGCCTGTAGCGCCTTGAAGGCGGCTTCCTCTACCTGGGTGGCTGTAGCGCCGCGCAGAAACGACGGGTCTTCGGCTGCGATGCGGTTCAGGAGGTCGGTGGCGGAGGCCGCGAGGGCTTCGAAAGAGGCTTGTGTCTGTTCCATCGGAGAGAGCGTTTTAGTCGGTTAACCGAAATATAGGGGCCATACCTCCTGGAGGCGGCGGGCGATGTTGTAGGCGAGCATCGGGGGCACGGCGTTGCCGATTACCTTGTAAGCGCCGGAGGGGCTGAGGCCGAATTTGGCGGAGCCTTCCGAGGCGGGGGTAACGAAGGGGTAGTCGGGGGGGAATGTCTGAATTAGGGCGCACTCTCGCGGTGTCATGCGGCGTTCGGCCAGTCCGCGGGCCAGCTCGTCGGCCATAGCTCCCCCGTGCTCGGCCGAGAGGCGGCGGTATTCGATGTTGCCGTGGTGCTCCGAGCGGATTGTCGGGCCGAGGCCGTCGATCGCGATTTCGCTCTGTCCCTGGCAGTGGCTCCCCATGTATTTGGCGCGGGAGTAGTTGCGCTGCGAGAGGTCGGCCGACTTCTCCGGCTCGAGCAGCGAGGCGAACACCTCGCGGCAACTTACCGGCTTGAGCAGCCCGGCGGCGCTTCCAGTGTGGCTGTGGGTCGGAGCGGGGTAGGGGTTGGCCGGAAGCTCCCCGGTGCGCTCGTATTCCGCTCTGACTTCGGGGCGGAGGGCCGATTTGCGGATGCCTATGAAGATAACGCGCTCGCGGGTTTCGGGGACCCCGTAGTCTCCGGCGTGGAGCACCTGCGGGTCGAGCACTATGTAGCCGTTTCCGTCGGCTCCCGAGAAGTCGCGCTGGATGATTTCCTTGGCTTCCCCGAGGCTGACGAGCCCCTTGACGTTCTCTGCCACGAATACCTTGGGCTTCACGATGTCGATTACCTGCTTCATCCAGAAGTAGAGCTTGCCGCGGGTCTCTTCGGAGGGTACGTCCCCCTCGCGCTTCGAGCCGTCGTGCATCTTTCCCGAGTCGAATCCGGCGCGTTTCCCGGCCACGGAGAAGTCCTGGCAGGGGAATCCCCCCGTCACCAGGTCGATGTTCTCCGGGAATACGGCTTCGACCTCATCCCGCGGCGTTCCGGCGGCAATCAGATTCTCGTTCTCCTGATGCTTTTTCACCAGGTCTACGATGCTCTTGAAGCGGTAAATCGCGGGGTCTTTGCCGAAGCGTTCCATATAGTTAGCCCAGGCTATCTTAGCCTCGCGCAGTATGTCGTTGGCGAAGACGGTCGAGAAGCGGTTGCGGCTCAGGAGCACCCAGTCGCCGTTGACCCCCTCCTGGATCCAGGGAGAACCCTCGGGGACCGAGCGGCGGTGGCAGATGAATCCCCCCTCGAAGCCGAGGTCCATGCCCCCGCAGCCTGAGAAGAGCGAGAGCATCCGCAGCTCCCCTTCCGGGGCGGGAGGGCACTGGGCCGCGTAATCGGGAATCTGCGCGTCGGCGAGACAGTCGGCGTGGAGCTTTATATTTTCTTTTGCCATTGCGGGGCGAAATTTGAAGTCGTTAATAATCCCGCAAAGATACGCAATCCCCCCGAAATACCCAACAACCGGCGGGGCCTCGGAAAACAAATCGGAAAATAAATCAGGTTTTGGCTTGGCGGAGAGGGAAATAATTGCTAACTTTGCGGAGCTTTTTGGGAGCTCGCCGGCGGGTTCGTCCCGGAGAATGCCGCGCATTGCGACCTTAAAGCGCTGACATATTTTTATTTATCCTATTCCATAAACCTCAAAAATCTCAGAAAGAATGCATCTTAATTCTGACGAAAAAATCGAGATCTTCGAGAAATACGGTAAGGGCAAGACTGACACTGGCTCTCCTGAAGCCCAGATTGCATTATTCTCGGTCCGTATCGCTCATTTGACTGAACACCTCAAGTCAAATCACAAGGATTATACGACAGCCCGTGCCCTGAAGGCCCTCGTCGGCAAGCGCCGCCGCCTTCTCGACTACCTGATCCGCAAGGACATCAACCGCTACCGCGCGGTAATCGCCCAGAAGGAACTCGGTATCCGTAAGTAAGCCTCGTTTTCAACAGTTTCTCACACTCTAACGAAGTCCACAATGAAGAAAGACATCCATCCCTCAAACTATCGCGAGGTGGTGTTCAAGGATATGTCGAACGACGACGTTTTCATCACCCGTTCGACCGTTGCCGCCAAGGAAACCATCGAAATCGACGGCGTTACCTATCCCCTGGTGAAGCTCGAAATCACCAACACCTCCCACCCGTTCTTCACCGGCAAGCAGAAGCTTGTCGACACCGCAGGCCGCGTCGACAAGTTCCGCAACCGCTACGGCGACCGCAAGAAGAAATAACCTCCCAGCAAGATACGCGAGGAGCCGTGCCGAAAGGCGCGGCTCCTCTTGCTTTCCCCGGCTTCCGCCCCGGCTCCGGCCCCGGCTTTTCTCCCGCTTGCCGCCTTCTCTCCGCGCCGCTCGCTGAAGCTCGCTCCACCCGACAGGCTCCGCGCGGCCGGCTCCGACAGCGCTGCGCTCCGACAGTGGCGAGCCGTAAGGCGAGCTTCTTCCAGCCCCCTCCCTTCTTTCTCCGGCCTCTTCTCCCCCTCCCTCCGCCGTTTGAGATTTTCCTAAACCTTAAACTTTAAACCCTTAACTTCCCCTTCCATGTGGATTCTGCTCGCGATCGGGTCGGCTATCGGCCTTGGTTTCTATGATGTCATGAAGAAGCTGTCGCTGCGGGACAACAACGTCCTGGCGGTGCTCTTCTTGAATACCGTCTTCGGGACGCTGCTGCTGTCGCCGGTGCTTGTCGGCGACCTGGCGGCGGGCCACTATGGTCCCGGAGAGGGGGCGGTCGGCCATCTGCTGATAAGCATTAAGGCGGTTATTGTCCTGAGTTCGTGGACGCTGGGATATTTCGCAATCAAGCATCTGCCACTTACGATTCAGGGGCCGATCAACGCCTCGCGCCCGGTTATGGTGCTCGTCGGGGCGCTCCTGATTTTCGGGGAGAGGCTTAATTGCATACAGTGGGTCGGGATTCTGCTGGGGTTCGCATCGCTGTTTATGATCAGCCGGATAGGGGCGAAGGAGGGCTTCTCGGCCAGGGGGAGCCGGTGGATATGGCTGTCGGTTGGCGCGACGTTCCTCGGGGCTGTCAGCGCCCTGTATGACAAGTACCTGCTGACGCGTTTCGAGCCGTTGGAGGTGCAGGCGTGGTATTCGCTTTACCAGATGGCGCTGATGGGAGCCGTTGTGGCGGCGCTCTTCCGGGCGGGCCACGGCGGCGGGCGTTTCCGCTGGCGGTGGGCGATAGTGGGGATTTCTGTGTTCCTGACTGCGGCCGACCTGGCATATTTCTACGCCCTGTCAGTGCCCGGGGCGATGATTTCAATTGTGTCGATGATCAGGCGCGGGAGCGTCGTGGTGCCGTTTTTCTACGGGGTTTTCGTGCTCGGGGAGCGGAATGTGAAGGCGAAGGTGGCCGACCTCTGCCTGTTGCTGGCGAGCCTCGCGCTGTTGGTGTTAGGGTCGAGCTAATCCGCACTGAATCCGAATAGCGGAGGGATTAACGAAATATTTCCGTAATGGTTGTGAAAGTTGGCCTAAATTCAGTAATTTTGTCGAATTAAGCCGCCCCCGGGCCTGTTGCGGCGGGTCGCCGGGGATGCCGGTTCCAGCATACGCCAATACAAACCAATTTTATAAAACTCAAAATCAATCCAACTCTTATGTGGTTAACATCCTCATCCGTAGGTCGGAAGCTCATCATGTCGGTGACTGGTGCCTTTCTCGTCCTATTCCTGACGTTCCATGCGTTGATGAACGGTGTGGCGCTTTTCTGGCCCACAGCCTACAACGTGGTGTGTGAGTTCCTGGGTGCCAACTGGTACGCGCTGGTAGGCACGCTCGTGCTGGCCGCTGGCTTCCTCCTGCACATCGTCTACGCCCTGTGGCTGACGATTCAGAACCGCCGCGCCCGCGGCTCGGAGCGCTACGCCGTTACCTCGCGTCCCCCGCAGGTCGAGTGGTCGTCGAAGAACATGCTCGTCCTGGGTATCGTTGTGATCGCCTTCCTGGTGCTCCACCTCGTACAGTTCTGGGCAAAGATGCAGCTCGCTGAAATCTGCCCCGCCGTCGGAGGCACCACCGTATGCATCGACGGCGTTGAGACCGTGGCCAACCCGGCCGCCGGCACCCTCTTCCTGCAGCTCGCCTTCTCCTGCTGGCTGACCCTGGCATGCTACGTAATCGGCCTGGTAGCCCTCTGGTTCCACCTCACCCACGGCTTCTGGTCGATGTTCCAGACCTGTGGCTGGAACGGCAAGATCTGGCTTCCCCGCCTGAAGGCTATCGGCAACTGGTGGGTAACCATCGTTGTCGGCCTCTTCCTTGCCGAGGCCATCGTGTTCACCGTGCAGGCCAACCGCGGCTACTATACCTCTAACGAAGCCCTCGTAGAGCAGTACGCCGAGATGGACGCCACACACGGCGCGCTGATCGCTCCCTGCGGAGCCGCCGTATGCGGCAACGCCGCCGAGTGCCCCAACGCTGCCGTTTGCGGCAACCCCGCGTGCTCCAAGGCTGACTGCGACCCCGCCACCTGCGTTCCCGCCGAGGGATGCTGCGCCGGAGCTGTCGTTGCCGTCGAGGAGAATGTGATTGTAACAGATACCGTTAACTAATATCCACGAATCAGATATGGCAGATCTTAAGAACCTGGAGGGGATGATCGACTCGACCCCCATAATGAAGGACTACGCCGACATCGAATCGTCGAAGCTCCCGGAATACCAGATTGACTCCAAAATACCCGAAGGTCCCGTCGCTGAGAAGTGGACCAACTACAAAGCTCACCAAAAGCTCGTGAACCCAGCCAACAAGCGCCACCTCGACGTAATCGTCGTCGGCACCGGTCTCGCGGGTGCTTCTGCCGCCTCTACCCTCGGCGAGCTGGGCTTCAACGTATATAACTTCTGCATCCAGGACTCCCCCCGCCGCGCCCACTCCATCGCCGCGCAGGGTGGTATCAACGCCGCCAAGGACTATCAGAACGACGGCGACTCGGTTTACCGCCTCTTCTACGACACCGTCAAGGGTGGCGACTTCCGTTCCCGCGAGGCTAACGTTTACCGCCTGGCAGAGGTTTCGAGCAACATCATCGACCAGTGCGTCGCGCAGGGCGTTCCCTTCGCCCGCGAATACGGCGGCCTGCTTGCCAACCGCTCCTTCGGCGGCGCCCAGGTATCGCGTACCTTCTACGCCAAGGGCCAGACCGGCCAGCAGCTCCTCCTCGGCGCTTACTCTTCGCTGAACCGCCAGATCAAGCGCGGCACCGTAAAGAGCTTCAACCGCCGCGAGATGCTCGACATCGTGATTATCGACGGCCGCGCCCGCGGCGTCATCATGCGCAACCTGCTGACGGGCGAAATCGAGCGCTACGCCGCCCACGCCGTCGTGCTCGCCACCGGCGGTTACGGCCGCGCCTTCTTCCTGAGCACCAACGCCATGGGCTGCAACGGCTCCGCCGCCATCCAGGCCTTCCGCAAGGGCGCGTACCTGGCGAACCTCGCCTTCACGCAGATCCACCCGACCTGTATCCCCGTCCACGGCGAGGACCAGTCGAAGCTGACCCTTATGAGCGAGTCGCTCCGCAACGACGGCCGCATCTGGGTGCCCAAGAAAAAAGAGGACGCCGAGGCAATCCGCGCCGGGAAGAAGCGCCCGACCGACATCCCCGACGAGGACCGCGACTTCTATCTGGAGCGCCGCTACCCCGCCTTCGGTAACCTCTGCCCCCGCGACATAGCATCCCGCGCCGCCAAGGAGCGCTGCGACGCCGGCTACGGCGTAGGTACCGGCAACGCCGTCTACCTCGACTTCAAGTACGCCATCGACCGCCTGGGCAAGGACGTTGTAGCTGACCGTTACGGAAACCTCTTCGACATGTACAAGATGATTTCCGACGACGATCCATACGAGACCCCGATGATGATCTTCCCCGCCTCCCACTACACCATGGGCGGTATCTGGGTCGACTACGAGCTCCAGACCTCCATCAAGGGCCTCTTCGCCATCGGCGAATGCAACTTCTCGGACCACGGCGCCAACCGCCTCGGCGCATCCGCCCTCATGCAGGGCCTGGCTGACGGCTACTTCGTGCTCCCCTACACGATGCAGAACTACCTCAGCGACCAGATCAAGGTTCCCCGCTTCTCGACCAGCGCCCCCGAGTTCGACGAGGCGGAGAAGGGTGTCCGCGCCCGCATCGCCAAGCTCATGGCAATCAAGGGCAAGCAGAGCCCCGACCAGCTCCACAAGAAGCTGGGACACGTTATGTGGAACCTCGTCGGCATGGGCCGTACCCTGCAGAGCCTCGTGAAGGCCGTCGACGAAATCGCCAAGATCAAGAAGGAGTTCTACTCCGACCTGCGCATAGTCGGTAAGGCCGACGACCTCAACACCGAGCTTGAGAAGGCCCTCCGCCTGGAGGACTTCCTCGAAATCGCCCGCATGATGGCAATCGACGCCCTCCACCGCAACGAATCCTGCGGCGCCCACTTCCGCGAGGAGTACCAGACCCCCGACGGCGAGGCCGCCCGCAACGACAAGGACTACATGTATGTCGGCTGCTGGAAGTACACCGGCGAAAACGAGAAGCCCATCCTCCTCAAGGAGCCCCTCAACTACGAGTCCATCAAGGTGCAGACACGCAACTACAAGTCTTAAAACCCACTCTAACGCAACATACTGAATTATGGAAACAACAATTAATGTCAATCTGAAGGTTTGGCGTCAGCGTGGGCCCAAAGAGCCCGGGCAGTTCGTCAAGTACCGCGTCGAGAACGTTTCGACCGGCAGCTCGTTCCTCGAAATGCTCGACATGCTCAACCAGCAGCTCGTCGACAAGGGCGAAGAGCCCGTTGTCTTTGACAACGACTGCCGCGAGGGCATCTGCGGAATGTGTTCCCTGTACATCAACGGGCATCCCCATGGCCCCGTGCAGGGCATCACTACTTGCCAGCTCCACATGCGCAAGTTCAACAACGAGGACGAGATCACGATCGAACCGTGGCGTTCGGCCGCCTTCCCCGTGATCCGCGACCTGATGGTCAACCGCAACGCCTTCGACCAGATTCAGCAGGCCGGCGGCTACGTCAGCTTCAACTGCGGCGGTGCCCAGGACGCTAACGCCATACCCATCTCCAAGGAGATTGCCGACGAGGCTATGGATTCCGCTACCTGCATCGGCTGCGGAGCGTGTGTCGCCGCCTGCAAGAACGGCTCCGCCATGCTCTTCGTATCGGCCAAGGTAAGCCAGTTCGCCCTCCTGCCACAGGGCCAGGTAGAGCGCGCCCGCCGCGCCCGCGCCATGGTGGCGAAGATGGACGAGCTGGGCTTCGGCAACTGCACCAACACCGGAGCGTGCGAGGCAGAGTGCCCCAAGAACATCTCCATCAGCAACATCGCCCGCCTCAACCGCGAGTTCATCAAGGCCAAATGCGCCGACTGATTTTCCCGGTTAAGTCTTTAACCACTTTGACAACCCCGCCGCGGCCTCCATCCACCGATGAGGCCCCGGCGGGGTTCCCTTTGTCCGGGGCAAATCGGCGGGGATGTTTGGAAATTTGCGGGGAATCGGCTAAATTTGTAATCGGAATAAAATATACCTGACATGAGGACAAAATACAACCGCGTGCTCCTGAAACTCAGCGGCGAGTCGCTGATGGGGGCGCAACACTACGGCATAGACCCCGTACGGCTGGGAGAATACGCCCGGCAGATAGCCGACATCGCCGCCGCCGGAGTCCAGGTAGCCATCGTAATCGGTGGAGGCAACATCTTCCGCGGGATGCAGGGAGCGGCAAAGGGCTTCGACCGCGTCAAGGGTGACCAGATGGGAATGCTCGCCACGACCATCAACTCCCTGGCACTCAGCTCCGCCCTCGAGGCGATAGGGCAGCCCGCAAAGGTATTCACCGCCATCAACATGCACCCCGTCGGGGAGCATTACAGCAAATGGCGCGCGATCGAGGCCATGAAGGGGGGCGCTGTCGCCATCCTCGCCGGAGGGACGGGCAACCCGTTCTTCACCACCGATACCGGGGCGGCGCTCCGCGGAGTGGAGGTTGAGGCCGACGTGATGCTCAAGGGTACCCGCGTCGACGGAGTCTATACCGCCGACCCGGAGAAGGACCCAACGGCCACCAAGTTCACCGAGATAACCTACGACGAGGTCTACACCCGCGGCCTGAAGGTCATGGACCTAACGGCAACCGCCCTCTGCAAGGAGAACCACCTGCCGATCATAGTCTTCGACATGGATACCCCCGGCAACCTCGCAAAGGTAATGGCCGGAGACCCAATCGGGACCCTCGTTTACTAATCTACCTGATAATCAAACATAACTCTATACAGCCAAATCTGTTATGACAGACCCCAAGACTTACCTCGACCCGGCGGAAGAGAAAATGGAACTCGCCGTGGCATACCTGGAGGAGACCCTCAGCCACATCCGCGCCGGAAAGGCCAACCCCAAGCTGCTCGACAGCGTCCGCGTCAACTACTACGGCTCCATGGCGCCGATTTCCAACGTCGCCAACATCTCCGTGCCCGACGCCCGCACAATCGCCATAACCCCCTGGGAGAAATCCATGTTCAAGGAGATTGAGAAGGCGATTATCAACTCCGACCTCGGAATCACCCCGGAGAACAACGGAGAGGTTATCCGCATCTGCATCCCGCCCCTTACCGAGGACCGCCGCAAGCAGCTCGTAAAGCAGTCGAAAGCCGAGGCCGAGAACGCCAAGGTATCGGTGCGCAACGCCCGCCGCGACGCCATAGAGGGGCTGAAGAAGGCAATCAAGCAGGGGATGCCCGAGGATGTCGAGAAAGACGCCGAGGCCAACGCCCAGAAGCTCCACGACCGCTTCCTCAAGCAGATTGACGAGCTCTTCGCCGCCAAGGAGAAGGAAATCCTGACCGTCTGAGCCCCCTTCGGCCGAAGCCCGGCGGGAAAGCTCCTTTGCAAGCCTGGGAAGCTCGCCCCCGCAAACCAGGGAAGCTCGCCTTACGGCTCGCCACTGTGGCGAGCCGTAAGGCGAGCGCCAAGAGGCAAGCGCAAGGAGGCGGGCGGCCTTCCGGCGCAAATTAACTTAAACCAACCCAGGAGCGGGGGCGCTGTCGAAGCGCTACCCTCCTTTTTCGCAGCCTGATATGCAACGCGTTTTATTCCATTCGACGATTTTCGGCCCGATCCATTCGCGCCGGCTGGGAACCTCGCTCGGAGTGAACCTTACCCCGAACGACGGCAAGATATGCTCCTTCGACTGCCTCTACTGCGAGGCCGGTTTCAACTCGCAAGGCCCCGGCACAACCGGGATGGCTCCGCGGGCCGAGGCCGCGAGGCTGCTTGAAGAGAAGCTCTCTGCGATGAGAGAGGAAGGCGCCGTGCTTGATGTCATAACCTTCTCCGGCAACGGGGAGCCGACGCTCCACCCAGAGTTTCCCGGAATAGTTGACGACACGCTGCGCCTACGCGACCGCTATTTTCCTGAGGCGAAGGTCAGTGTCCTTACCAACTCGACCCGCCTGGCCTCCCCGGAGGTCTGCGCCGCGCTCGAACGGGTCGACAACAACATACTGAAGCTCGATTCCGCCGTCGAGAGTACCATGCGCCTCATTGACCGCCCAAACGACCCGGGTTTCAGCGTAGAGGCAGTGATAGAGCGCCTTTCGCGGTTCGCGGGAACCGGGATAATTCAGACTATGATGCTCCGCGGCGAATGGGAAGGGGAGCGTATCGACAACACAACCGACGCAGAGGTAGAGGCGCTGGCCGAAGCCTACCGCCGCATCCGTCCCCGCGAGATAATGCTCTATTCAATCGACAGGCAGACCCCGGCCCGCACCCTGGAGAAAATCCCCGCCGAGGAGCTCCGCGCCATCGGCTCCCGCCTGGCCACCTCCACCGGCATTCCCGTCCAGGTCAACTGACCCCGGCGCTTCCGATTTCCATACCCCGCCATTTAACGACTTATGCCGGAAACAAGCACACACCCAACCGCGGCCGCTTCGGCTACGAAAGAGAAAATCCTTTGGCTGTCAATCGTCCAGGGCTGGGCTATTCTCCTCGTGGTGGTCGGCCATGTCAACTGTTACACATACGCCGCTGAGGGGGAGATGTACGGCCTGTGCACGTGGGTCACCCGCCTGTGCTACGCATTCCATATGCCTCTGTTCATGTTTGTTTCGGGAGGCTTGCTCTATTATTCCCGACTTGCGAAAGGCTGGTCGGCCAAGGCGGTTTATGCCGACAAGTTCAAGCGCCTCGTGCTGCCGTATTTGTTCTTCATCCTTCTGGCGATGGTTCTTAAGGGGGTGCTCGGCGGGTACACCAAGCGCGGCGCTGTCGACATCAGCCTCCCGACCTATCTTTCAGCCCTGTTCAATCCGTCGGAAGGCCCGCTTGTAGAAATGTGGTTCGTCGCGACCCTGCTGTGGTTCATGGCGATGTATCCGCTCTTCCGCTGGTCGATGAGGAACCAGTATCTTGAAACGGGGCTCCTCGCAGTGACGCTTCTCCCGTTTGTGGCCGGGATGCCGTGGGATACGAACGGATGGTTCAATCTCGGAGGCGTTCCCCGCTACGCGTTTTACTTTTTCGGAGGAATGCTGTTCTTCAAGTACCGGCTGTACCGTTACGCCCGGGGGCGCATCTGGGTCGCCGCGGCGTTGACCGGGGTTTTCCTCGCCTGTGTGTTCGGGCTGCGCGACGGCTCGGCTGTTACGGCGACAGTGGGCATACTTATGTCTGTAGCGTGGGGCGTCATCGCCGAGGGCCGGTTTCCCCGGCTCTTCTCCTCGTTCCGCGACTATTCGTTCCAGATATTTCTTATAGGAATTTTTCCGCAGATGTTCCTGGAGCTATTCATTTGGCGCCGGTTCCCATACGAGGGCTTGCAGATTCCGTTCTATGTCATAAGCTGCTGCTCGGCGTTGCTGACGGCGGTAGTTGTCAGCAAGTGCGTCAAGCGGATTCCCTCGCGTCTTGTGAGGCGTTTCTTTGGTCTGAAATAGGTTGGGAAAAAGCCGGAGTCACACCGGGGGCGCCGGCTGTCAGTCCCGTCTGAACGGAGTAGGGGACTCGGCGCAGTTCACGCCACGCCTCGTCTTGTCCTGCAGGATTACCATCGCGAACGCTGTCGCTACCACCATCTGCCCCTGAACCTGCACCATGCCGCAGAACCCGGCTATCCCAAGCCATATGAACATCACCATCAGAGTCCAGAAATATTTGGAATCGGGCAGTTTACGAATTATCAGGATAAGCCCGACGAGGAACAGAATGTGCCATATAAGGCCGAGATAGCCGATATTCAGGAACACCTGTACCGGGATAACCTCTACCGCTGCGACCGATTCCTCGTTTTTCGATATGTCGGAATACAGTTCGTTGGTAATCATAAAGGCTTGGTTGTCGGTCTTGGAAGGGTGGAGGAAGCCGAAGCCCGTCCATTCCAGCCCCATATCGTAGAGGCGTTCTACCTTGGGGATGACCTGCGCCATGCGCCCGGTACCGAACTCAGCTATGTCCTCGGCGTCCTGAGCTCCGTCAAGCAGGACGAACTGGTTGACGGTCGAGGCTATACGCAGACGCGATCCCTCGTTGGTAGCAAGCTGGGTGACATCCGAAATTGAAAGGTCTATGGCGTAGACCGCTGCGAACAGCCCGGCTCCCAGCACGATGTACTTGCTCGTCTTAGAGAACCCTTTCTGGCAGATAATGAATCCCAGGAGTACGGCGGAAATCAGGGAGAATGTCTTGGTGATTCCCAAGGCTACCAGGAACAGGATTATCTCCCACCATCTAAGCCTGTAGCTCCGTACGAGGGGATATATCAGCATCAGGCACAGGTAGAATCCAGGGGGATAGACTCGCGCCACCCCGTTGAACGGAATTATGTACAGTTCCCAGAAAGGATGCGCTCCGATGAATGGCTGCAATTCCGGCAGAAATACCGGACCGCAGAGAATTATGCCGTCAAGACAGTAAAACACGCAGTAAATCACGGCGTAGGGATAGAGCCGGTTGAAGAAGTCGTCCATCCTGAAACTCCTCCCCGCGAACATCCATAACGGAATGAGGAAGAACAGAAAGGACAGATACCACATCAGCATCATCAACTGGCCCGACAGCGGTTCGAGACTCTTTGAGGCGAACAAAAGGCACCCGGCGGCGTAGACAGCCCACGCAACCACCGCGCGGCGGGTGACGGCGGTTTTCTTGAGGAGGAGCAACAGCGGGACGACCGCGGCATATATTATCAGACATTCGACTGTCGTAGGCCCGTGGCGGAAGCCGTAGCCACCCAGGGCGATGAGGAGCATGATGAGGGCCTCGTAGCGGTCTGTCTTGAAGCTGCGGACGAGCATCATCAGCACAATCAGCCACGCGGGGTAGAAGCTCAGGCCGACCGCCGCCATGGAGAGCATGAACAGAACGGGGCCTTTCCAGCCATTGGGGGCGAGGAAATAACGGCGACCCTCCCCCGCCGCAGAGGCCGGGGAGGAGTCGTTATGGATGTTTGTCGCTAAGGCGCTCATTCAGGAGTGGACAGTGGATGTTTACCGGGCGGAGTTATTTCTTCCAAAACTTCCACCAGGGGCGTTTCGCAGACTTGGAGGAGCGGGACTCCCCTTCGCCGTAGCCGTAGCGGTGGAAGGAGGTCGTTCCGTTGATTACGACGTTCATTCTCGGCAGGCGTTTCTCCTGGAATACCGTGTTGACGAACTGGATGTCCTTCTTGAGGGTAACGTTCAGGCGCGTGACGTAGATTGTGGCGTTCGCTATGCGGGCCAGCGAGAAGGTGTCGGAGACGATTCCCAGCGGCGCTGTGTCGACGATGATGTAGTCGTACTGCTGGCGCGCTTCCTGGAAGAAGCTGTCGACGCGCTTGCTCAGGAGGAGTTCCGAGGGGTTGGGGGGCACGGCTCCGGCTACCACGATGTCGAGGTCGGGCAGTTCGAGCGGATGGCGGCATACGATGTCGGCGAGTTTCACAGAGTCGCTGGCAAGGTAGTTCGTCAGGCCCGATGATGGGTGTATGCCGAGGTATTCCGCCAGGCGTGGTTTGCGGATGTCGGCTCCGACGAGGAGCACCTTTTTGCCCAGGAGCGAGAGGGATGCGGCGGTGTTGATGGAGACGAATGATTTTCCCTCGCCGGGGCGGGAGGAGGTGACGAGCACAACCTTGTCGTCACCCTGAGTGAGGATGAATTGCAGGTTGGCGCGGATGAGGCGGAACAGCTCGGCGGCCGAGGAGTTGCTGTTGGGGGTGCATACCAGCGCCTTGCCCAGGCGCGAGGTGCATACCTCGCCGAGCACGGGGGGAGCGGCCAGGGCTTCAATCTCCTCGCGTTCCTCGACCTTGGAGCGGAGCATGCGCCGCAGGTAGATGCCGACGAACGGAATCATCAGGCCGAAGAGCAGGGCGATTGCCAGTTTCGCTTTCTTGCCCATGTTGACCTCGTCGCTCCTCTGGTATGCCTCATCTATCACTATCCCCTTGGAGACGGCGTTGGCAATCATGATGGCTGTCTCCTCTCGGTGTTTGAGCATAAAGAGGTAGATTTCCTGGCTGAGCTTGCGGTCGCGCTCGATGTTGACGTATTCGCGTTCCTTTGCTGGCATCCCTCCGAGTTTCCCCTCGGCGGAGTCCATCTGGGAGCGCATCTCGTTGACGACGAGCTGGGCCGACTGCTGGCTCTTGGTGAGGGTCGAGAGGATGTTGGCGCGGAGGGCGTCGAGCTGGTCGTTCATGCGGCGCAGTGTCGAGTTCTCGCTCTTGGCGTTGGATGCGACGTCCATACGCTCGATAATCAGCTTGTTGTACTGCGTGATCATTTCCGTCAGGCCGTCGCCGCCGTTGGACTGATGGGTGGCCGACACGGGGGTATACGGTACGAGCTGGTACTCGTTGCCGGGAGTGGAGAGGAACTCGCGGGCGAGCTTGACGACTTCGAGGTTGGTCTGCGCCGTTATGAGCTCCTTGGCTACCTGTCCCTTCATCTCGAGGTTGTACTGGGCCTCGGCCTTGAAGTCGACGATTCCCTTGTTCTCCTTGAATGACTGGAGCTCGCGTTCGGTCTCGCCAAGCTGGTCGCGGAGCAGGGCTATGCGGCCGTCGAGGAATTTGAGGGTCTTCTCGCCCTGTACGTTCTTGTCGCGGATGGCGCGCTCGTTGTATTTCTCTATGATGGTGTTCAGCAGTGTTTTGCCGAACTTGGGGTAGGCTGTGTTGTACTCGATTCCGATTACGTTGGCCTTCTTGCTGGGGAGGTAGGCGTTTATGTCCTCATCGATGTCCTCGGCGGCGCTGTGGTAGCTGCCGATGGTCTCAATGAAGGTAAAGGGGCGCTCCTCCTTGGGGAAGTCGGCGGTCTTCGCGAGGGTGAAGTCGCCGTACTCGGTCTTGAGGGTGACGGGGAGCACCACATCCTTCTTCTTGCAGATTGTCGAGCCGTCGTCTATTACCTTGACATAGTCGGCGTTCCCCTCCTTGTTGATTTTAGCCTTTATGATGAGCGACAGGGTGGTGGTGTCGGTGAACTCGGCGGGGACTGTGACGTCGAGCGGGTATTCGTCGAACTTGTAGTTCAGCAGCCGTATGCCCTCCCTGATGAAGCGCTTGCGGTCGAGGCCCAGCTCCTTGGCTGCTTCGACGTAGATCGAGTGGGAAGAGATGAGGTAGACCTCGTTGTCGACCTCGCTGGAGCCGGAAATAAGGCTCTCGAAGTCGATGGAGGGGATGCCGCCGTTGGCCGCGTCCTTGTCAATGAGCACCGAGGCGGCGATGGTGTAGACATCCTTGTGGCGCGAGCAGAGCCACAGGCCGATCAGGCCGCATACGAAAAGGGAGATGACGAACCAGTACCAGTGCTTGCGGTAGTCGCGCATTACGGCGCTGAAATCAACTATGTCGGGGTTGTTCTTTTCCATTTTTGTCTGTCGGGGCAGGGGGATGCTTTCTTAACAGGGGGATGTTTTCTTGGTTAACGGTTGACAGCCAGGGCAATAATCAGTGACGCTATGACGGAGGCAGCGCTGACGATGGTCGAGGTCACCTGCACGTTGTACGATTTGCTCTGGTCGTATTTGGCGTTGCCCTTGCGGATGTTGTTGGGGGCGACGTAGATGTAGTCGTTGGGCTGGAGGTAGTAATAGGGGGAGGTCAGCAGGTCGGCCGAGTTCAGGTCGAGGATTACGCGCTCCTGCTTGCCGTTGTTCTCGCGGATGAGGAGCACGTGGCTGCGCTCGCCGTAAGGGGTTAGGTCGTTGCAGCTCGCCAGGGCATCGAGGATGGAGAAGCGGTTGCGCGTGACTTTGACGACGCCGGGCAGCGTCACTTCGCCGAGCACGGAGACGTTGAAGTTCATCAGCGATACCATCACGTTCGGGTTCTCGACATCCTTGCTGATGCGCTCTACCAGGTATTTCTGCAGCTCTTCGGTAGTCATCCCGGCGACGTGTATCTTGCCGAGAATCGGGAAGTTAATGTCCCCCTCGGAATTCACGAGGTAGGTCTGCTGCTGTGGCGCGGTAGACATGTTGGTAGCGGCCTTTATGCCGGCGTTGGCCATCGGGAGGTTGTAGGCGATAGTCGCCTTCGGCTCCTCGGAGTTGACGGTTATGAAAAGTTCGTCGTCAGGGGCGATTCTGATGGTCGGGGTAGGGGGCAGGTCTACTATCCGTTCGACCTTGTCAATGTCTTCAAAGTATGTCAGGTGAGTTTTCGACGAGCTGCACGACGCAAGGAGCGCCATTAATGCGACGAACAGGCAGAAGTGTTTGATATTCATTTGTTTGTGGCTTGGGTCATAGATGATTGGCCTCGGCGGCGCTGTTTGCGCGCCAAATAGATAACGGCGATGCTGCGGAATTATTGCGCGGAGCGCCGCTTTATGCGTGCTCCGGGCCGGTACGTTGATCGTAGTTGCGCAGGGCGGCCGACAGTTGCTCCCGTACCATCGCTTTCAGTTCCGGAGGGCTGACTACGGTTATCTCGGGCCCACGGCTGATTATTTCCGACACAAGTTCAGAGGTAAGCAGCAGCCGGTAGGTGAATACCGAGTGCTTGTCCCCGACCTCTTCGCGCTGGCTGGGGTGGAGCGGGAGCGCCCTGAGGTACTTCGCCTGCCGGGCTGTCGCCCTCAGCCTGACCTCGCGCGGCTCCCCCTTGGTGACCATGATTCCGACAGCGTCGCTGAAATAAAGTTCCGGGTCGGCGTCGGGGGGGAGGGAGAAAGTCTCCGTCCCGATTGTAAGGTTCTTCATACGGTCGAGCGAGTAGGTCTTTACCTTGCCGTCAGCCGTGTTGCGCCCGGTGACGTACCATAGCTGGCGGTATATCCTTATGAAATACGGCTCGATTTCGACTCCGTGGGAAGGATTGACGCGGGTGTAGGGGTGGTAGTCGAACGTTACGGGGTGGTTCTCGCGTATGGCCTCCATGATCGGGGAGAGGAACTCGCGGGCCGAGGGGACGTTCTCCAGCATCACGCGGTTGGAAATGTCCCTGGCACCGCTGACGACCGAGCTTGTCGACGAGCTGTTGAGCAGCCACTCCGTCATCCGGGAGTGGCGCGGGTCGGCCCCCTCGCCGTCTCCGTCGATGTAATACTCGTAGGTATGCTCGTCGCATTTGATTGTCAGCGAGAAGAGTTCCTCGATCGCCTGGCGGTAGTTGTAAAAGGTGCGGCGGGGGATTTCGGTCTCGCCGTTGCTAAGATGCGACCGGGCCCACCGCTCGTCGATTTCCTTCTTCGAGAGGCGACCGTAGCGGGTCAGGGTGTCGACAATCCAGACGTAGCGTGTCAGCAGTTCGCGTGCCATCGGCTTATTTCTTCTTCCCCCTGCCGCTGAAATAGTCGTTGCGCATCTTGATGCCGAACACGGTCGCGGAGCAGGCGGTCGTTATGAGGTTGGTGGCGATCAGGGGCCAGTTGACGGGGTCGCTCAGGAAGCCCTGGATTACGAAAAATACCGAGCCGAGCCCCATCAGGAGGAATGTCGGCAGCGCGATGGAGTCGGTCTCCCGCGTGCGTATCGTATGGATTGCCTGGGGAAGGTAGCCGAACACCATGCAGATTGCCGCGGCGTAGCCTATTATGTTGAAAAGCGTCATATATTTTTGGGAGAAGGAAGGGATGGGGACAAAAAAAGGGTAAGCTTACTACATCGCGCCGCTACAACCCCCTACCGCTGCTTCGATCAAGACCTGACGGGGTTCGGGGGGAGCTGGCCGTGTAGGACTTACCCGGCTGCAAAGTTACGTATTTTTTCCGGGATTCAAAGAATTTTTTTAATTTTGTTGCCAAAAAAGTAACTATCGACCTGTTTCCATACTATGCGTCCGTACATTATAACTATCGGCCGCCAGTTCGGCGCCGGAGGCCGCGAGCTGGCTAAAAAGCTCTCCGAAACTTTCGGAATACCCTTCTACGACAAGCAGTTGCTCGTCGAGGCAGCCCGCGACTCCGGGCTTGACAAGGGGCTGTTCGAGCGGGCCGACGAGCGTTTCCCGACGTTCGTTTCCGGCGCCCTGTCGTTCAATATGGGGGTGTCGGCCCTTCCCTGGTACGCGCCCTCGTCGCTTGCCGACGATTCGGTCTACCATATCCTTTCCGACACGATGCACTCCATTGCCGACCGCGGACCCTGCGTGTTCGTGGGGCGCTCGGCGGACTACGCCCTCCGCGACCATCCCTCGCCCAAAATCGACATCTTCGTCCATGCCGACATGGCCGACCGCGTAAAACGCATAATGAGCCGCGGCGACAAGGCCGACGCCCAAAAGGCCCGCGCGTTTGCCGAAAAAGCCGACAAACTGCGGGCCAACTACTATAACTTCTTTACCGACAAGCGCTGGGGCGAAGCGTCCTCCTACGACCTGTCAGTCAATATGTCGAAGCTCTCAATGGATGCTGTCGTCCGGCTGGTGGCCGGCGTCCTGCGGGAGGCTTACGGTATCGACCCCCTGGGCGGGAACTGATTCCCCTGCCGTTTCCCCTGCTGGTTGCCCGTCCGATTTCCCGGCCTTGGCCTCGAGCCGGGCACGCCGGGCGGCGGAGGCCTCCTTGGTGCGCCAGCAACTGATTATCAGCCCGGTGATGCCGAAGAGGATGAACCCGATGCCGGTGCAGAGAACCAGGTATTTCTCGTTGAGCTCGTTGCGGAACCAGGGCATCGAAATCATCAGAACTCCCCCGACGAGGCATAGAACCGGGGCCGCGACGGTCCACGCCGCGTAGTCCGAACGCCTCCCCTTGCGGGTCAGAAGGAAAATCTGCCACGCTCCCCCGGCGATCAGCAGCGCCCCGAACATAAAGCCCAGCAGGCTGCGGAAGAAGTCGTGCATAAACAGGACGCAGAGCCCCAGCACCAGGCCGCCGACCCCGCACACGAGCTGTATCACTTTCTGAAAGCCGTTGATTTGCTGTCCTTTATGCGTGAAGAACAGGCTCGCGAGGCTGATTGCCCCGGGCACGAGGAAGGCAAGCCCTCCCCAGAAGAGTATCCTTTCCGACAGCGTCGGCGACTCGCACAGCCAGCAGAATACGACTCCGAGCAGCAGCACGAGGATGGAAATCAGAAGATTGCTTTTGTTGCTCATATATCAGAATGTTAAATAGTTGAACCAAGCCGCAGTCCGGCGTTTCCGGCCGCTGCTGAAATTATAACGCAAAAGTAGCGAAAAAAGGTCAGACAGTAACAAACCAACCCTACATACATATGACAGAAAAGAACGATAAGACTCCGGGACGCGTAGGCGTGATAGTGGCCATGACAGCCGAACTCGAGGCGCTCCTGCGCATCCTTTCCGACAGGCGCGAGGAGGAGCGCTCCGGCTTCCGCTTCCATATCGGAAGGGCCGGGGGACGCGACGTCGTGGCCATGCAGTGCGGCATCGGCAAGGTGAACGCCGCCATGGGAACGGCTGCCATGCTCGAGCATTATTCTCCCTCGGCGGTAATCAATACCGGCATCGCCGGGGGCACTGGCCGCGGCCCGGGAATACTCGACGTAGTTGTGGCTGACGAGGTGGCTTACCACGACGTGTGGTGCGGCCCGGGAAACGAGCGCGGACAGGTTCAGGGCTTTCCCCCCAAGTTCGCATGCGCTATCGGCGAGGAAGGTCCCTTCGACCTTGGGAAGGTTCTTGCGAAAGAAGGCGTTCATAGGGGCCTGATAGCCTCGGGCGACATGTTCGTAGACACTCCCGCGGAGCTTGCCCGCATCCTTTCGGTCCATTCCGACGCCGTCGCGGTGGATATGGAGTCAGGGGCGATCGCCCAGGTTTGCGCCTTCCGGGGCGTCCCCTTCCTGGCCGTCAGGGTAATCTCCGACTATCCCGGAGCCGAAGACCATATCTCCCAGTACCTCAATTTCTGGAACGACGCCCCCCGCTCGACCTTCGCGATTCTCGCTACACTTTTGGAGGGCTGACTGACAGCGCCCCCGTCCGGGTACAAAACAGAGCGAGTATCGTAGTTTTTACCCATCCTCAAGCTCGTTATTCCCCTTTCCCTCCCGACGCGCGGTAGGCGCTCGGCGTTTGCCCGGCCCGCTGCTTGAACGCGCTTGAGAAATAGCGCTGCGAGCTGTAGCCGAGCATGGCGGCGATTTCGCTCAGGGGAAGACGCGTCGCGGTGAGCAGCTCTTTTGCCCGGCTCATGCGGTAGTCGGTGATGTACTGCCCGACGGACTGCCCCCCTGACACTTCGCGGAAGCGGGCGTAGAGGCTCGACCGCGACATGAGCATATCCTGCGCCAGCTTCTCAACAGAGAAGTCGGCGTCGGGCAGCTCGCGCTCTATAATCTGGTTCACTTTTCGCATGAACTCTTCCGAAGCGTTGTCCCGCACCCGTTCCCCAGCTATGATCGCCGGAGCCTGTCCCTTGTAGCGTTCGCGCATAACCTGGCGGCTCCTCAGTAGGTTGCCGCAGCGGCTGAGGAGCACCGCCATGTCGAAAGGCTTGGAGATGTACGAGTCGATTCCCTGGCGGTAAACCTCCTGCTTGTCCTGCTGGCCGAGAACCGAGGAGAGGAAGATTACCGGGATGTGGCGGCTGCTTTCCGAACTTTTGACGCTGCTCGCGAGGGGGAGTCGACCGGTTATTATAAGGTCGGGCACGATGCGTCCGGTCCTCAGGGCTTCCCCGGCCTCAGTCCCTGAGTTGAACACGGCGACTTTGTGGAACAGCGGCTCGAGCTGCTGGCGAAGGAAGGCGCACAGCTCCTGGTCCCGCTCGGCAATCATTACCGTCATGGCCGACATGTCGGTCCGGGCGTCCTCCTGCCTGAGGGTCGGCTCCGTGATTTCGGGCAGTTCTTCGTCGGGCTCTTCCGGCGCGGAGCCTGCTCCCGCCGCCTCGCTCCGGGCGCGCCATTCCTGGAAGGTGGTGTCCATGACGTCGCGCATGCGCTTCGAGTTGCGGTAGATGTCGTTCAGCGCTTCCAGCTCGGGAGCGTCGGGGTCTTTCTCCTTTATGCGGGCGAGCATCAGTTTCAAGGGGGCGTAGATGAGCGTCAGAGGGGTTCGCAGCTCGTTGTTGATGCTCTGCATAAAATCCCTCTCCTTCTCGATCCGAGCCTGGCGGGCGCGCTGGAACTGCTCCCGCTGGAGGTTTCGGCGGTGGTAGAGGAACATCGCTGCCGCTCCCGAGAGAGCGAAAATGTACAGCAGTATGGCCCACCACGAGCGCCACGCCGGCCCCGCTACGCGCAGGGTCGCGATATGCGCCGGTTCGGACCACGCCCCGTCGATTAGCGTCGAGGCCACCGACACGTCGTAGTCCCTTCCGTTGGCGAGCATCGGAAGCACAAGCTCGTGGTTCTCGGTCTCTATGGTCGAGGTTTTCGTGCCGTCGTTGATGAAGAAGCGGTAGCGCTTGTGGCGCAGCGGGTTGCGCTCCGAGTCTATGAAGCGGATTTCGAGGGAACCGTAACGGCTGGGTATCTCGATGACCTTCTCCTTCGACACGCTGGACATAAGGCTCCGCCCGTCGACCTCCACGTCGCTCAGGGCGAATTTGATCGGGCTGTGGTAGCTCATCAGCTCGCGGAACTGGCGCCGGTTTACCATCATTAGCCCTTCCCATCCTCCCATGAGCACGAAATCAGCTCCGGCGAAGACTGCTCGCTCGTAAAATTCGTTTGGTCTCACGCCGTCAAAGGAGGTGAACTCGGTCGTACACCTCTTTGTTAGGTCCGTGTAGAACAGGGAGTTGGAGCATCCGACCCACAAGCGGTCGCCGTCGAGCAGCAGGCTTGTGACGTTCAGATGGCGCTTGTCGGTCGAGTAGCCTGGAATCGGCTCCATCTCGCCGGTACGTATGTTCAGTCTGTATACCCCGCCGTTGCAGCCGAGATAGAGGGTAGACGCACCGTCAAACTGCGCGCAACTGATTCTCATATTGTCAGGGAAGGTTCTGATAAGGGATGCCTCCCCGATGTTGAAGTCGTAACGTATGATTCCTTCGATTGTGAAGGCCATAAGAAGGTTGGAATCGTTGTAAAATATCCTCAGATATGACTTTGAATGATTCCGATCCGGGATGTCGACTTTGTGGATAGTGTTGTTTTCCGTGTCTATTATGGATATGTCGGTGTTGACGGCGGCGAACAGGTTCTTTTTCAGGCGTCGTATGTCGGTGCCGAGTCCTCGTTTGCGCGCTGTTTCCGCCGGTCCGCTGAATATGGCCGGTGCCGGGGTGATGGCGAACGTTTTTTTGTCGAGGAGATAAATATCGTCGCCGTAGACGCTGATTATATAATGTGAGTTGTCGTAATTCTCTATTCGGATTACTTTCAGGCCGGCTGTGGATGGTATCTGGTGGAATTTTCCGGTCTTCTTGTCTATATACCATATTCCCTCGCCGTTGGTTGAGAGGTAGAATCGTTCGGAGCCGTCGTCGGTATCCAGGAATGACAGCGGGTTAAGCCTTTTATCGGGGTCTCCGGGGACGTGGTGGTAGGAGTGCATGGCAATCTTGTTGAATAGTTGCACCCCGTCGTCGACTGTACCAGAGTAGAGGTTGCCGTAACTGTCCTTGTAGATTTTTGCCACCGACATTCCGCCGTCGTGCGTGACCAGGCTGATTTCGCGTGTCTCGGTTCGGAGTGACCGTATGCCGGCTCCGTCTGTAGCGAGCCATATCTCGTCGGGAAAGGCTCCGGCTTCGATGTCGAGCACGATGTCGCATCCTATGTCGGAGTTGGTGCGGTCGAAATGGGATAGCATTTTCCCTGACTGGTCGTAGCATGTCAGCCCTTGGTTATGGACCGCGACCCACACGCGCCCCAGGTTGTCGATGTAGGCCGCCGAAACCTCCATCCCCTCGATTCCGGGGTAGCGGGTGATTTCTCCCGTGGAGCGTCTGTATTGCCACACGCCGTCCCACCGCGTCTCCAGCAGGAGGTTGTCGTCGTTGATTTTGTGGATTCCGGTATAGTAGTCCGTAGATCCCCCGGTGGAGTTGAGACGCGACAGCGTACGGCTGTCGCAGTCATATTTGTAAATCTGCGACTGACCGCCGAGGAGTACGGATTTCCCCTCGATGAGGGCCGAGCGCAGTCGCAGCCCCTTCCCCTGTTCATAACGCACTTCGTTGAAATAGTTGGCGAGAGGGTCGTATATGGCAGTGCCGGATTCGCATAGAACCCATATGTCGCCGTCGGGGCTCTCGAAAATCTCGCAAATATTGTCTGAAGGCAGAGAACCATCGGCGCCGGTCGCGAAATATGATGTTATGCGGCTGAAATCGTAGCGGTTAAGCCCGAAGTGTGTCCCGACCCACAGGTATCCGCGGCTGTCGCGGAGGAGCGCCCCGGCGTAGTTCTGGCTCAGACCCTCGCTTATCCCGAGGCTTTGCATGCGGAACTCCTCGGCCGCACGCGCGTCCGGCGCCATAGTGGCGCAAAGGAGCGCCACTATGGCGTATATTATATATATGCCTATGGGTCTTGCCGGTTTCCTCATGGTCGCGGATTTCTCTAACTTTTCACCCTTCACCTTTCACCTTTCACTCCATCCCTGGCATCCGGTAGTTCTGGAAGATGATGCGCTGGCCCCCGTCGGAGCACGCCTCTTCGGTCAGTATGCCGAGCGTCCCGTCGTCAAGAATCGCCATGGAGGTGTAGATCGAGGGGCAGTAGCTTGTCTGGCGGAGGCGCTGCCAGGTGGCTCCGTTGTCGGTGCTGGTCCACAGGGCAACGTCGCGTCTCCCCTCAGCGGCGGGAAGGGAATGGAGGAGTAGCTTCCGTCCCTCCGGGGTGGTCCAGTTGATTACCTCGCCGTTGCATGCCGGGTCGATGAGGGTTGCCGATCTTTCGGCCGCACTCCAGGTACGCCCCCCGTCGGAGGAATAGCTGAACTTGCGCCCCTGGCTCTTCTGCCGGGAGCGTATGGAGGCCATGATGCGGCCGTCGGGGAGCTGGACGAACTTCGTCTCGTCGCCGTCGGTGTCGACCGGCTGTCCCGACGAGGTCCAGGTCTCCCCCCCGTCGTCGGAGTAGACGCAGTAAACGTCGAGCGGCTCCCATTTCTTGTCGCCGCGCCGCGACACCATCGCAAACATCAGCCTCCCGTCGCGCAGTTGCAGTCCGCGTCCAGAGGTAGCGAAACCCGTCAGTCCTTCTACCGCGGCGTCGCTGCCGGGCTTGCCGTAGAACTGGTCTGTGATGTCGGCCGGCGCGCTCCAGGTTTCCCCGCCGTCGGTGCTCCGGCTGACGGTAATTCGGGCGGGGGAGGGGAGCCCCCCCTCGTCCCACAATCCGCGTCCGTGCGTCGCGATTACCAGCAGGGCTTTGCGCCGGGAGTCATATATCATGCAGGGGTCGCCGTAGCCCCCCTCCTCGTTGTGGGTCATAACGGGAATCTGCGTCGACCAGCTCCGGCCGTTGTCGTCGGAATAGCGGGCGACGACGTCGATGCGCCCCGGAAGGTCGGCGTTCGAGTCGATGCGTTTGTCGGCGACGGCGACTATGCGGCCCGACGGCAGGACTCCGATCGCTGGGATGCGGTAGAATTTCGACCCCTCCTCTCCGGGATTGAAAACCGCCGTGCGGCTGACGAGCGCCCCGTCCTCGCCGTTGGACGCGCGCATGTAGGGGGTATTTGTTGTCGCTTTCGGCGTACGGGCGCTAAGGCCTTCCGCGGCCGGAGCCGCAATAAAGGCGGAAATGCACAGGATTTGCGCGAGAATCGGTTTCATGGGGCGGAGAATCGGTTTCATGGCTAAAACAGGGGTAATGGGAAAGTTTATGATATGGTCGTTTCCTTTGACACTGCAAATATAGATAAAAAAGATGGATTTCAGACATGCCGCGCAAAATAGTCACATACATATTTTGTGCGCTAATTTCTCTTTTAGTGTCCGAAATGCCAATATTTGCATCTTTTCTGAAATTTATAAGATGATTTCGGACATATGAAATTTCATTCATCCCATATCTTTGCCGTCGGAAATCGATGGCGGCGCTCCCGCGGCGGCATTTTTTCCACCCCTCGCCATCGGCCTGTTTCATACAGGACACCGTCGCGGCAGGAGATACAAACGGAATTTTATACGGAAGATGCCCTGCCCCTCCCTGAATATAAAGTCCGACTTGAAACGAGATACTCTCGGAATTGCCCGAGACCTAACAGATAACCAAACCAATTATAATCACTTACCTTTTTCTAAACCAAAAACGACATGAAAAAGATTTTACTCAGTGCGGCCGCTGTTGCCGTTACGGCTTTTGCCGCAAACGCCTACGAGCACAGCAATCCCAAAATCACCGATGTCTATCCGAAGGCTGCGGAAGCTGAAGGCGAGCTCGCCCCCGACAACTTCAAGAGCGCTACCGCTACATCCATCCCCAAGCTCTTCAAGCACCCGACAAAGCAGACCGGCGTTTACAACACCGACCTCTACATCGTTCGCGACAACTTCATCAAGGGTAACGAGGCGTATGAAAAGGGCGTTATTATCGTCGGCGGTCCCCACGGATGCCGCGTTGAAGAGGCTGCCGAGCAGGTTGCCGGCGGTTTCCAATTGGTTGACTTCGGCGGTGAGTGCGGCAATGTGTTCGTTCTCAACGGCAAAGGCTCCAAACTCGGCGAGGAGCTGGCAAAGCTCGGAATCAACGCTACTCTCGGCGAACTTCCCCAGATTCAGGAGGGAATGCAGTTCTACTGGGTACCTAATCCTTCCGTTCTTAAATCCTTTGCGAAGGGTAACGAGGCGAACAATATTCGTCTGTCGGTCGAGGTAATGATATACCACCCGCAACCTACCGCTGACCTTACCGCGTCGGGAAATTTCTACATAAACGACGATGCCAACAACGTACATCCCACCGGTTCTAACGGTGCTGCCGGTTCTTCCCTGCAGATGAAGGACTTCGTGTACACCTGGGCTGACAAGGCTGTCGAGGGCTCAGAGTTCTTCGAGGACGACTGCAAAGACACCGGCATTTGGCATGATGAGGAAGCCGGTGAGGACGATTCCGCAATCCCCCACTGGAATCCCTACCGCTGGCAGGTAAACGAGGTTGACTTCGGCCTGGCTCCCGATGATGTGGACGGCGCATGGGGCTATTCTCCCCGTCTGAAAATGGAGCTCCAGGGCAATTTCCTCAACTCTGGTGGCGCGATTATCTTCCGCAACGTTAAATTCTCCGAGGTTAAGGACAATCCTATCGAGGCTCCTGCGCACCGCGTAACCTGGAACTGGTACACTCTCGGTGCCGGTGCCGGTGTTGAGAATGTCGCTACCGAAAACACCAACGCTTCCGTTGAATACTTCAACCTCCAGGGTGTGCGCGTCAACAACCCTGAAAACGGCATCTTCATCTGCCGCCAGGGCAGCAAGGTGACGAAGGTGGTTAAATAAGTCGCCGAGTCAGCTTACAACATCGCTGTTTTCCAATAGTTCATCAATACTCCGCTGAGGCCCGCGCCCCCGGCATAGAACCGGGGGCGCGTAGGCCGGCGGCGGAAGACATCCATCTTCTGCTCACTGAAAAACAAAGGCCGTCGAGGCCGTCCCCTCCTTCTCGCTCCTGATGGAATGCCGACCGACTAAATGTTAGCCGCCGCAAGCATTCCGTAAAAAGACTCCATCCTCACGAAACCGAAATTCCGGGCAAGGCTCCCGTGAAAGCCTGTTCACAAACAAGATGCGCGTGCGACGGCGCCGCCGTCGTCGCGTCTCTCTCCCACCTCTGACAATCTTAAAACACCTACCAGCTATTCTTCTTACCTTATAAACCTGATGAAAAAACTACTCTTTGCCGCTGTGGCGCTTGTCTCACTCGCGGGAGTGAACGCGAAAACGGTTGACGAATGTGTGAACCTGACACCATATTTTGACTTTAACAGGCAGACTGAACCTATAAGGTTTTCTGTTGGCGTTCCTGGCGGCACTTTCAATATGCCGTTAAACTGGTATAATGACAATGTTATGGTCGATGGCTCTGCGATTGACGCTTCCCATGGCATATTATCACTCCTTGGCGGCCCGCACAACGGTTCTTCGGAGGCAGTCCGTGCGGAGGTGAACCAATCGGTTCATCTGATTAACCTCGGCGGTACCGCCGGAACTGTCTGGGCATTGGATTACAAGGGTTCAGACTTCCGTACAGCCTGCGGTTATGAGGCGAGAATGGAAGACCGCCAAAGCACCCAGAATGTCAATAATTTCGTAATGGAGTTTATTCCCTCCCACGAGTCCTTCGCGGGATACGAGGGAAAGGAACTCCGTTGCCGGATTGAGTTCTGCGCTTACCGCAAAGCCGGATCCGCCAAAGCGAATACCGAGTTTTTCAAAGCGCGTGTAATGAACTTCGATAATTCGGAAAAATCTACGCATGCGCCGTCTCAGGGCATCAAGACAGAGAGTTTCCTCAACGAGGCAAACGAGTTCGACGCGACGAAGTGGGCGGTATATGATTTCCCGTTCACAGCCAGCGAGAACACAAAATATCTCCAGTACCTGAAAATAGAGATGAGCTCTGGCACACTTCTCGACGCGACGATTCTTATCCGCGATATAAAGTTTTATGACCCTGAGAATGTCTCAGACATACCGGAAAGCGTTGTGACATACAAATCGTACACCGTAGGCGCTATAATCCCCGTTCCGCTTCCCGAGGACGAGCACAAGCTGTACATGACCCAGGAAGAGTTTATGGACAATATGACGGTCTCTTTCCCCGTGCCGGTTAACCACAATCTCTTCTACAAAATAGAGCATGATCCGGCCTGTGGGCATCCCAGCCATAACGTGCGTTCGGCAGCCTCTGTTTCCGAGGAATACTCGCTGGTGGAAGGAGATACCTATGTCTATCACGCTCCTGCGGCCGGGCATGCGGAGATTCTGACACTTATGTCAGAGGATAAATCGACAGGCGACCGTGTGGAGATTACCCATACTTTTGCCTCAAATGCTGTAACCGGAGTTGAGACGGTCGGCATTGACAACGATGGCACCACTGCCGAGCTTTACAATCTGGAGGGCGTCAGGGTTGATGCCTCGACAGCGGCTCCAGGCATTTATATTGAGCGCCGCAGCGGATTGGCGCGCAAAGTAGCCCGCTAATAGTTCCATACAGGCAGCGGGGGAGGATATCTCCCCTGCTGTTGCCCGTAATGCCGGGTGTCACCCCGGTATTCCATTGGTTGAAAATCAAAAGACTTGAATCATATATGAAGAAATATTCATTGTTCCTTGCGGCCGCGCTCGCTACAGGTTGCGCTTTCCAGGCCGCTGCAACCCCGAAGAACTATGCTCTCGAACTCACGCCGCAGGCGACGGCCGACTGCGGCCCTCTTGCGGCGATTTCGGGGCTTGACAAATTCACCCTGCAGTTCTGGTTCTGCCCCTCGGAGTGGACCGAAGGCGCTACGTTGATTTCCCGCGGCGACGGCTTTAAAGTCGCCCTGGGTAAACCGGGAACGCTGGCTATGACCTTCGGAAGCGGCTCCCTTACGGTTTCCTCCGACGACATGGCGGCCGGGAAATGGGCACAGGTGACCGTTGTGCGCGACGGCGCCTCCGGCAAGGTATATGTCAATAACAACGAGGTGCTAGACCAGGCTATCCCGATGGTAGGGGAGTCGAACGATCCTCTGGTGTTCGGCGGAGGCTATACCGGGCGCGTCGACGAGGTGCGCCTTTTCAAGACCGCCATACCCGAGGACTTCGAGCGCTTCGCGTTCAACACTATCAATAAGTGGCATCCGCAGTGGGCCGACCTGCTCGCCTACTATAAGTTCGACATGATTGGCTGCCCGGAAGTAGTAGATTACAAGTATATTATCGACTGGCGTTCCGCAAAGGACCGGGGCCTCACCTATGAGCGCGAGGGGCAGCAGAACAACCACGGCCTGCTTGCCGGGGGCGCGAAAAAGTCGGAAGTGACCGACAACGACCGGCTCCCTTATCTGGTCAACGCCGGATATACCGCCAACGAGCGATTCTTCGACCGCATTATTCCGCAGGACCAGTACCTGCTCCATAATGAAATCATCAACCTTGCCGGATACAGCGCCAATGACGGCACCGCGACAGAGCAGAATCCTACCCGCCATGCCGAGGTTACCGCCCAGTGGCTTCCCGAATACGAGGGGCGTACGGGGGTGCTCTCCTTCGACGGCAACGGAGGGCTGACGCGCAAGGATCTCCTGTCGAACAACGAAGGATATGCGGTTGAGGCCTGGCTGTATCTCGACGAGTGGGTCGACGGTGCTGTGCTGATTGCCCGCGAGAACGCTGAAAAGACCCAGGGTGTATCTATCGAGCTGGGCAAAAGCAAGGCCGGGACAGAAAACTGCCTTGTAATCCGTGTCGACGGCAACAACTGGCGCTATCCGATGGCTACCAGGCTCAAACCTGGCGAATGGCATTATCTCGCTGTAAGCTCCGTAGCAGGTGCGACTTCAGCGTCGGGCTGTTTCAATGTCGTTTTCGACGGGCAACTCGTAAGTCCGCGCGCCGCATACCACGACGGCGGCACCAACAACGTTTTCTCCGGTGATAACGACTGCGTCATGTTCAAGGGCTTCAAAGGTAAAGTCGATAATTTCTGCACCTGGACCGCTACCCGCGACGCGAGCGTGATGATGGAACATATGAACGGTTACGTTGTTCCGTCGCTGACTGTCCGCACAAACCGCGAGAAAATCGACTATTCCGAGGCCCTCTACCTGTTTGATATGCAGGATAATCCCGGCTGGGACAGCTACTCCAACGAGGAGTGGTTCCGCGTGATGCGTTCTGCCTACGAGGGTTATACCCAGCCCCGCATGATTCTCTCATACCGCGGACCGAGCGGGGGAGGGGCAAACCTTAGCGGCAACAGCGGTATCTTTGTCAATGAGGCAGCCCGCAAGAAGTTCGCCCAGATGGTCACTGAGCAATCCAAGAACTACGACGGCGTGGAGCTTGACTTCGAATGGGTCTACGGAAACGACTGGAACAACTACGCTCTGCTTTCTGCCGAAATCCGTGCCGCGCTTCCCGTTGACAAAAGTTTCCACGTTTCCTGCCACAACGTTACCTTCGCTTACCCACTTGCTGAAATGGACAAGGTTTCTGCCTTCACTTTCCAGCAGTATGGTCCCCAGGAGAACCATAGCCGTTATTCCCATTTCGAGAATATGTGCCAGTCGTTTGTGAAGTATGGTTTCCCGAAGGAGAAAATCCTGACCTCCTATGCCACTACCACGGCCAAAGGCTCGAAGGGATCTCCGATTAAGGGCATCAAGGACGGATTCGTACCCGACGATACCTACGAGCTGACTGACGCCGATATCGAGTATAAGGAGTTCAACGGCGAGAAGTTCGCTTTTACAGGGCCCAAGCAGGTCTACAATCGTGCGAAATACACCCGCGAGAACAATCTCGGAGGTATATTCTATTGGGACATGGGTAACGACTACTGGATTTCACAGGAACAGATGGGCAAGTACAACTTCGCTAAATACTGCTCTTACGGCCTGAACGCCAATATCGACCCGCTGGTCGACCATGTCGAGGTGCTCCATACCCCGGCGGGAGTCAGTAATGTGACCGCCGACGCGTCGTCCGCAAAACTGTCGGTCAGTATTAGCGGGGGAGCGGCCGAGTTCAGCGAGCCTGTCGCGGTCTACACCGTCTCCGGAGCGGCAGTAGCTCTGGGAGTCCGTTCGGTTTCCCTTCCGGGAGGGGTCTATGTCGCCAAAGGCGCTGAATCTTCCGTGAAATTCGTCGTCAAGTAAAAACTTAACCTATCTATATTACCTGATGAAAAAATTAATTTATCTGATTGCCGGACTCGGACTCCTGGGTGGTTTCGCCGCATGTGAGGACGACAACGACAACCCCGGCGACTTCTCTCTCCAGTCTGCCCTCGAACTGGGGACGATCACATCGGCCAACGGGCACGTCTACCCCCTGACGGTAGAGGAAACGAAAGATACGACCTACGAGTATTTCTACACCGTGCGCGACACGCTCAAGGACGAGAACGGCGAACCGATACTCGACGCTATGGGCCAGTTGCAGATTACCGCCCATGAGGAGAGCTATTTCTCGAAAAAGACCGCGAAACTGATAAAGATGCAGAAAGTAACGCTCTTCGGAGAGGCCGACACGCTGACAATCCCGGTAGTTTCCAATGCCAAGTGGAGCGCTCCGATGCCGATTTTCATGCGCGACGGCAACGCTATGACTCCATGGTTCGCCAACTACGGGTCGACACTCGCCGGAGGCGGGAACTCGTATGTTAAACTCGCTGTAAGCGTCGGACGTTCAGCCCGTTCGTTCTGCGGATACCAGCGCGTGCTGACGAGCGACTCTATGATTATGTACGTCATCCCGTTCACACAGGTAGGGCGCGGCCAGACCCCTCCCGACTACGACATGTCGCTTGAAACACCCCCTGCCGAATAAGGCATCATAACCAGTCTTCTACCAATCATCTATCACACATCATGAAAAAATTGTTATCCATGATAGCCTGCTGCCTGGTGGCGATAACCGCCTGGGCGCAGACAACCGTCACAGGTACGGTGTATGAGCCCTCCGGCGACCCCGCGATAGGCGCCACCGTGCAGGAGAAGGGGAACCCCTCTGCCGGAGCTGCGACCGACATCGACGGTAACTTCACAATCAAGGTCTCCTCGACTAAAGCTACCCTCGTGGTAAGCTATATCGGCATGGAGAGCCAGGAAGTCCGCCTCGACGGCCGTACGAAGGTCGATGTCCACATGAAGGAGAACTCCACCCTCCTGGAGGAGGTCGTGGTCGTCGGCTACGGCACCCAGAAGAAAATCAACGCTACCGGCTCGGTACGCACTATCGACAACGAAGTGCTCGAGTCGCGACCCATTTCCAACGCCGTGCAGGGTCTGCAGGGCGCGGTTGCTGGCCTTAACATCACCAACGACGGCGGCGGTGCTCCCGGTTCGGAAATGAATATCAATATCCGCGGTGTCGGCTCGATCGGCGAGGGTTCCGACTCGAAACCTCTCGTGCTCATCGACGGCATGGAGGGTGACCTTTCGACCATCAACCCGAACGATATAGCCAGCATCTCCGTCCTGAAGGATGCGGCGGCGGCCTCGATTTACGGTTCCCGCGCCCCGTTCGGCGTCATCCTCGTCACTACCAAGGGGGGAGACCGCGGAACGCGCGTGACCTATACCGGCAACGTGCGCTTCCAGCAGCCGGTCTCCGTGCCCGAAGCTCTTGACTCATATTCATGGGCGCTTATGTGTAACGACGCCTGGGTCAACGCGGGTGGCAACCCGATGTTCGGTGCCGGTCTGCTCGACAAGATACAGCGCTTCCAGAAAGGTGAGCTGCAATACGCTACCGAGGCGAACCGCACGAACGGAGCCGAGTGGTACCACGACTATCAGGCGTGGGGCAATACCAACTGGTACGACGTGTACATGAAGAAGGTCGCCGTTTCCCATGAGCACAACCTTTCCGTTACCGGCGGTGGCGACAAGGTAAGCTACTATTTCTCCGGCAACTACCTCGACCAGGCCGGCATCTTCAATTATGCCGACGAGAAATACCAGCGTCTGGCCCTGAGCGGGAAGGTCAACGTGAAGTTCAACGACATTGTTTCTTTCCAGTGGACTTCGCGTCTGATCTGGACCTCCAACGACAAGCCCTCTGCCCTTAACGCGCTGTTCTACCACAATCTCGGACGCCGCACCCCCACGAACCCCGTCAAGCTCCCCAACGGCGAATACTCCCCCGAGGGTATGGTTGCCAGCCTTGTTGACGGCGGCCGTCAGAAAACCAACACATTGCAGTTCTATAACCAGGCCAATCTCGTAATTACCCCGATTAAGGATGTCGACTGGGCAATCCACGCCGAAATCAACTCCCGCCTGGAGAACAACCCGTTCACCCGTCAGTTCAACCCCATCGGCTATACCGGTCCTGACGGCACCTACAACTATTACAGCGTGTTCAACGGCGTTGCGGCCAAGCACACCATCAACGGCAACAACGGCACCTTTGTCGTCAACCCGGGCGCGGGCGAGAAATACTATGAAAAGGCCTTCACCAAGATTAATTATTTCTCGACCAACTTCTATACGGACTACTCCCTGTCGATCAACGACAAACATAACTTCAAGTTCCTGGTCGGCCTCCAGACCGAGTACTACCAGCGTCAGATCGACCGCATGGCCCACTACGACATCCTCGACCCCAACAAACCCTTTATCCCTTCCGAGGTCGCTTCCGACAAAGCCATGGCTTCCGAGGTCAAGGGTGAATGGTCGACAATGGGTGTCTTCGCCCGCGTGAACTACAACTATATGGACCGCTACATGGCGGAGGTGAATGTACGTGCCGACGGCGCATCCCGTTTCCCGAAGGACCAGCGCTGGGGTTGGTTCCCCTCTTTCTCCCTGGGCTGGAACGTCGCTCAGGAAGCATTCTGGGAGAACCTTACGAATGTCTGCAACTACCTGAAATTCCGCGGTTCCTACGGCGTGCTCGGCAACCAGAACACAACATCCTTCTATCCTTACTATCAGAAGATGGTGACTTCCGGCGCTGACGTCATAATCGACGGAAAGCAGGTCAACAAGCTCCCTGTCTATGATCCCTATTCGACAACGCTTACCTGGGAGAAGATCCATAACTGGGGCGTTGGTCTTGATTTCGCCTTCCTCCGCTCGAAGCTGCAAGGCTCGTTCGACTGGTACGAGCGTACGACCAAGGACATGGTCGGCCCCGCACGCGCCTTCTCCGCCGCGTTCGGCGGGACTGCCCCCAAGACCAACAACGCCGAGATGCGCACACGCGGTTGGGAGCTGGAGCTTTCCTGGCGCGACCGCATCAACGACGACTGGAGCTATTCTGTCAGCGCCTCGCTCTCCGACTATCAGTCGAAAATCACCAAGTACGACTCCCCCGACGGCGCCATTTCCGGATGGTATAAGGGAAAGGACTACGGTGAAATCTGGGGCTATGACGTTGTCGGCATCGCCAAGAGCGACGACGAGATGCGCGCGTACCTCGAAAAGCACTCCCAGAGCAATATCAACGCCCGCAGCGGTTCGGTAATCGGAGCGTGGGGCGGCGGCGACATCATGTATCTCGACCGCGACAACAGCGGATCGGTAGATGCCGGCTCGCAGACAATCGACGACCACGGCGACCTCCGCGTGATCGGTAACGAGACCCCGCGCTACGCCTACAGCTTCACCCTCGAGGCAAAATGGCGTTTCATCGACCTCCGCGCCTACTTCCAGGGAATCGGCAAGCGCGACTACTTTATCGGCTCGTCCACATTCTTCGGCTACGGGGCCAACGCCTGGCAGGCGACCCTCTTCAAAGACCACCTCGACTACTTCCGTTACGCCGGTTCCGAGCTGGGGGCCAACCTGGATCCCTACTACGGACGTATCCGTACCGACGCCAACAACGTGCAGCCTTGCGACCGCTTCCTCCAGGACGCTTCCTATCTGCGTCTGAAGAACCTCACAATCGGTTTCTCGCTGCCTGAGAACGCGAAAATCTCCAAGTATGTCCAGAAGGCGCGCCTCTACTTCTCGGCCGAAAACCTCTTCACCTGGACCAAGCTGAAGATTTTCGACCCCGAAGCCCTCAGCTATTCCGATGGCGACTACAACGGCGGAGCGGGTAAGACATACCCCCAGTACCGCACTTACTCCATCGGTCTCGAGTTAACCTTCTAAACACGTTACAGAAATGAAATTCGCAAAATACGCCATACTGGGGCTGATTGGAGCCGCCACGGTTTCCTGCTCCGACGACTTTCTCGACCGTAAGCCGATGGACTTCGGCGACGAGTCGTCATACTACAACACTGAAAGCGACCTCAAGGTTGCCGCCAATACCTTCTACGAGTACCTCCCGAAGAACAACAACCTATGGGGCGGTATCTACACTGACGACAACACCTCCGACAACCAGGCCGGATCTTCTCCCGCGACTCTCTTCTATCAGGGTGACAAGCAGACGGTGAAAATCGAAAACTCGGAATGGAACTTCACCAAGCAGCGCGAGACTAATTTCTTCATCAATTCAACCGAGAGGAAATACGCGTCGATCACGGGCAGCAAGACCTATATCGACCATTACCTCGGCGAGGGTTATTTCTTCCGCGCTTTCGACCAGTTCCGCCTGCTGCGCAACTTCGGCGACTGCCCCGTGCTCCGCGAGCTGCTTCCCTCCGACCAGGATGTCGTGACTTCCAAGTCGGTGCGCACCCCGCGCAACCAGGTAGCCCGCGAGATTCTCGCCGACCTGCAGCATGCCGCCGACCTTATGATGGACTGGCATCCTGAAGCGGGCCGCGTAAACGCCAAGGTAGCACATGCCCTGAGGGCCCGCGTCGCCCTCTACGAGGCTACCTGGGAAAAGTACCACGCCGGTACCTGCTTCGTTCCGGGCAACGACAAATGGCCCGGAAAGGATTACTGGCCCGACTTCGCCTGGCCCCTGGGGTCCGCCGAGGCTGAAATCAACTACTTTCTCGACGAGGCCATCAAGTCGGCGGAAATAGCGGCCGAAGGTCATCCGCTCGCGAAGGACTACCAGGCGATGTTTAACGCCGGGTCAGACGTGCCTTTCGGCTCTGACTCCGAAGTGCTTCTCGCCCGTTACTACGCTACCGGTGTCCTGACCCATTCCTGCACCCGCTATTTGAATACAGGCGGCGGCTGCGGCGTCACCCGCGCTGCGGTCAACTCCTTCCTGATGGTAAGCGGCAAGCCCTGGTATGCCGCTGGCGATGAATACAAGGGAGACAAGCTATCCTACTATGAGTTCCAGAACCGCGACACGCGCCTGACCGGTTCGGTGAGGGCCGCTGGTAAAATCGAAGGGGAGATCTCCGACCCCGAAACCGGCGAAATGGTGCCGGGATTCATCTTCGACTATGTGCCGCATATCACTGACAGCGGTAACCAGAAGGCTACCACAGGATACGAGCTCTGCAAATGGGTCAGCGAGGATCCCTCGCAGAACGTCCAGTCGGAATGTACCACTTCCGTGCCCCTTTTCCGTTCCGCCGAGGCAATGCTGAACTATATCGAGGCGTATTATCTGCGTCACAACAATCTCGGAGGCAAGTGCGATACCTACTGGCGCGAGCTGCGCCGCCGCGCCGGTGTCGACGATGACTACAACGCCACAATCGCGGCTACCGACCTCAGCAAGGAAAACGACCTGGCCGTATGGTCGAAGGGTGTCGAGGTCGACAAGACTCTCTACAACATCCGCCGCGAGCGCCGTTGCGAGCTGATCGCGGAAGGCCTGCGTCTCGACGACCTCAAGCGCTGGCGCTCTCTCGACAAGATGGTCGACTACCACGTCGAAGGCCTCAACCTCTGGGACGAGCTTTACAAACTCTACGAGGACGGCAAGGGCCCGAAGGCCGACGTCGTTTCCCAGGCACCGGTGTCGAAATATATCCGCCCGTACCAGATCAACGCGACTTCGAAGGCTTACGCTGGCTACAATTTCCCGAAGCCCCACTATCTCGAGCCGATTCCCATCTCGGAGTTCCTCCTGACCGGCGGATTCGACAAATCCCCGATTTACCAGAACCCCGGCTGGCCTACCCGCAACGACGGTGTCGCCGACTACGGGTATGATTGCGACTAAGCTACAGTTCTGACTTCCATCTACGGAGGCCGCGACCCGGTATTGCGGCCGCGGCCTCCGGTTTTTAGCGTATTTTTCGTTAATTTTCGCATCGAAATATGCTAAAAAGCAAGAACAACGGACTTCGACACAAATTTCTCAGGACTTAATTGCCGGAATCACTTTTGTTTCGTATCTTTGTTACCACAATCACTCTTAACTCCGAAAAAACACTTTCGTGCTTTGAAAATGACTAAGAAATCTCATACCAAATGGATTATCCCTGCCGCGGCGCTGCTCGCCGCCGGAGCTGGGGTACAGGTACTTTCCTCATGCCAGAAAGCGAAGGCACAGAGCGGCGAAAAGAAGCCTCTCAACATCGTCTACATCATGACGGACGACCATACGGCCCAGATGATGAGCTGCTATGACACCCGTTACGCCCACACTCCCAACCTCGACCGCATCGCCCGCGACGGCGTACGCTTCACGAACAGCTTCGTCGCCAACTCCCTATCGGGCCCTTCCCGCGCCTGCATGCTGACCGGGAAACACTCCCACACCAACGGATTCACCGACAACACCCTCTGCGAGGAGTTCGACAACACCCAGCCGACCTATCCCAAATACCTGCAGAAGGCCGGATACCAGACAGCCGTTTTCGGGAAATGGCACCTCCACAGCCTCCCGACCGGATTCGACCGCTGGGAGGTCGTGCCTGACCAGGGCGACTACTACAACCCCGACTTCATCCTCGAATCGGGCGATACGGTGCAGGTCCACGGCTATCTGACCGACATCATTACGGACAAGAGCCTCAACTGGCTTGAAAACGAGCGCGACAAGAGCAAGCCTTTCTGCCTGCTGATCCACCATAAGGCTATCCACCGAAACTGGATGCCCGACACCGCCCACCTCGCCCTCTACGAGGACAAGACCTTCCCCCTCCCCGCCAATTTCTATGACGACTACGAGGGTCGCCCCGCCGCTGCGGCCCAGGAGATGAGCATCGACAAGGACATGGACCTCCTTTATGACCTCAAAATCTATTCTCCCGACCGCGACTCCCGCTTGAAGGCCCGTTACGAGAGCTATATCAACCGCATGGACCCCGAACAGCGCGCGGCCTGGGACAAGTTCTACACCCCGATTGTCCAGGAGTTCGACTCCCTAAAACTGACCGGCAAGGCTCTCGCCGAATGGAAATACCAGCGCTATATGCGCGACTACCTGAAGGTTGTCAAAAGTCTTGACGACAATGTAGGCCGCGTGCTCGACTATCTCGAAAAGAACAATCTGCTCGACAACACCCTCGTAGTCTATACCTCCGACCAGGGCTTCTATATGGGCGAACACGGATGGTTCGACAAGCGTTTCATGTACGAGGAATCGTTCCATACCCCCTTGATTATGCGCCTTCCCGCCGGATTTGACCGCCGAGGCGACATCGAGGAGATGGTCCAGAACATCGACTATGCCCCGACATTCCTCGACATTGCCGGCGTTGAGATTCCCAAGGACATACAAGGCGTGTCGCTCCTGCCGCTGCTGAAAGGGGAGCACCCCTCCGACTGGCGCGACGCCCTATACTACCATTTCCACGAGTACCCCGCCGAGCACGCCGTCAAGCGCCATTACGGTGTGACCGACCTCAAGCACAAGCTCATCCATTTCTACAACGATATCGACGAATGGGAGCTGTACGACCTGACTGCCGATCCCTCTGAGATGCACAACATCTACGGACAGCCCGGAACCGAGGAGGTGACGGCCGACATGATGAAAAAGCTGAAAAAGCTCCAGGAGCAGTATGACGACCCCGTGCGCCATCAGTTCCCCATCAAGTAATTACCCCGTTAGCGCTTGCCAACAATAGATATGCATATGTTTATTGTTGGCAATCGCTTGTATCATTGTATCTTCCATTTAGCGAAGCTATTCACATCATACCTATAATCCCTTACCAAAATTTCAATGAAGAAACTTCTTTTTGCTCTCTCTCTGGCCTTCGGGACGCTCGCTGCGAGCGCCGACTACGCCCTTCTTCCTGAACCGGCCGTCATGACTGAGACCCAGGGCGAATACTCGCTTCCCAAAAAGCTGACTGTCGCCGGAAAGGATGCCAAGACTTTCGCCCGCGACCTCAAGCGCCGCAGGGTAGAAGCCTCAACAGCGTCGAAAGACGCTTCTGTTACCCTGGCGGTCGACGCGTCGCTCCCTGCCGAAGGCTATTCGATAAGCGTCACTCCTGCCGGCGTAAGCGTAAAGGCATCAGAAGCCGCGGGGTTCTATTACGCCGCCCAGACCCTGGCCCAGATGGTGCGTCAGAATCCCGAGGCTCTCCCCGCAGTAGAGATTTCCGACTCGCCCCGTTTCGATTACCGCGGTATGATGATCGACGTGGTGCGATACTTCGTGCCGTTCGAGGAGCTGAAAAAGCTGGTCGACGAGGCCGCTGCCTTGAAAATCAACAATGTGCATCTCCATCTTACTGATGACAACGGCTGGAGGCTCGAAATTAAGAAATATCCGAAACTGACCGAGGTCGGTGCCTGGCGCGTCGACCGCCCCGAAATGTTCCCCGCGCGCCTTAACGCCCGCTCCCCGGAGGAGAAAGCTACCTACGGCGGCTTCTATACCCAGAAGCAGATGCGCGAGCTGGTAAAATACGCTGCCGAGCGCCATGTCAACCTTATTCCCGAAATCGAGCTGCCGGCCCACGCCGCTGCGGCGATTGCCTCATATCCCGAACTTACCTGCCCGGTTGACTCCGGCAAGTTCATCGGAGTGTTCCCCGGAATCGGAGGCAAGGACGCCAATATCATTATGTGCGGCGGCAACGACAAGGTCATAGAGTTCTATAACAACGTATTCGACGAGGTTATCGACATCTTCCCCTCGAAGCACATCCATCTCGGAGGCGACGAGGCCGCCAAGGACCGCTGGAAGGTTTGCGCCCTCTGCCAGGAGCGTATCAAAAAACTCGGCCTCAAGGACGAGGAGGAGCTGCAGGCGTGGCTGATGAACACCATTTCAGACCATATTATGCAGAAAGGCCGCGTCCCGATGGGATGGGACGAGGCCACCTACGGCAAGCCTAACAAGGAGATGGTGATTTACGGCTGGCAGGGCTTCGGCCAGACGGCCGTCAACGATGCCCGCGAGAGCGGCCGCAAATTTATTATGACTCCGGCGCGCAAGTTCTACCTCATACGCTACCAGGGGCCCCAGTGGTTCGAACCCTTTACATATTTCGGTAACGTGACCCTCAGCGACATATACAATTACGAGCCAGTCGAGGCCGACTGGACTCCGGCGCTTGAAGAGCAGCTTATGGGTTTGCAGGGCTCGCTGTGGTGCGAGTTCTGCGGCTCTGACGAGGATGTCGAGTACCAGCTCTTCCCCCGCATGCTGGCGGTAGCCGAACGTGCGTGGGCTCCGAAAGGCCGCGCTGACCTCTCGAAGTTTGTCAAGTCGGTCGACCGATACGTCCCAGGCCTGGAAGAGCGCGGTATGACTGTTGCCCAGTCTATGTACAACATACAGCATAAGGTCGTTTCCAACGGCGACGGCACCCTGACCGTCGAGCTTGACTGCGAGCGCCCCGACGTTGACATTCGCTGGACTACCGGCTCGGATCTCAACGCGTCGGCCCGCGATCTCGGCCATAATGTCGTGATTCCGAATCTGAGCGGGACCTTTACGATAACGGCCGCGACTTTCGACCGCCATTCAGGGAAACAGTTGGGCAAGACCCTTGTGCTACCAATCAGCTACAATCTCGCTACCGGACGCCCTGTGACTGTCCGCAACGCGATGCATGAGCCGGGCGTGCTGACCAACGGCCTCCGCGGTAGCGAGCGTTTCAGTGATTTCGAGTATGTCGGATGGAACGGCGATAACGCCGAGATGACCCTCGACCTCGGGGAAGTGAAGCCTGTCAGGCGCGTTGTTGTCGGCACTGTCGCCAACACCGACCTCTGCGCTGCCGCTCCCTTGGAGCTGGTAATCTACGGCTCTGAGAACGGACGCTCCTACAAGGTTATGAAACAGCTCGAGGTTGACAAGGAGACTATTTTCCGGGGCGGAGCGGTGAAAACCGATTATACCGCCGAGTTCCCGACTACCGATTTGCGCTACATACGCGTGCTGGCCGTTAACCCCGGGGCGATTCCCGACGGATATCCCCGCGAAGGAGTGCCCGGACAGATGTATTTCGACGAGCTTATCGTTGAGTGAATAGATTGATAATAACTACATTAACATAAATCTAATGGTTAAGAAATTCACAGTCATCGCGCTGGCGCTCGCCGGATGCGTTTCGGCGACATTCGCGGCTGACACGCCCGAATGGCAGCAACCCAACACGTTCCGCATCGGGCAGATTGACCCTCACGCTATGGTGGTGCCCTATGCCGATAATGCTCCCGTGGCGGCGATTGCCGACATGAAGTATGCCGAATCCCCCTTCTATCTCGACCTCAATGGTCAGTGGGATTTCAAGTGGGTTATAAACCCCGGAGAACGCCCCGTTGGGTTCCAGGCCCCTGACTACGACCTCAAAGGCTGGGACAAGATTACGGTTCCAGGCAACTGGCAGACACTCGGCTACGGTACCCGCGTATATACCAACGAGACTTATGAGTTTGACAGCAAGTTCTATAACTTCAAGAAAGACCGTCCACGCGTGCCGTTCGAGAACAACGAGGTAGGCTCCTACCGCCGCGAGTTCACCATCCCTGCCGGATGGGAAGGGCGCCGCGTGGTGCTCGCCGCCGAAGGTGTTTCCTCGTTCTTCTACGCCTGGGTCAACGGCCAGTACCTCGGCTGCAACATGGATTCCAAAACGGCTGCCGAATGGGATGTCACCGACTATCTCGTGCCCGGCAAGAACGTGGTTGCCTTCGAGGTCTACCGCTGGTCTTCGGGCAGCTATATGGAGTGCCAGGACATGTGGCGCCTGAGCGGCATCGAGCGCGACGTATATCTCTATTCGACCCCCAAGACTTTCATTTCCGATTTCCGCGCAGTCGCCTCCCTCGACAAGAAAGCCTATAAGGACGGCGAGCTTGAGCTGACTGTCGACCTCCAGGGGCTCCCCGAACCTCCCGCCGCCCCCAAGAAAGGACAGAAGAAAGTTAAAGCCAAGGATTTCAAGCCCTTTACTATCGGCTACAAGCTTTTCGGGGCCAACGGAAAGATAGCTGCTGAGGGAGCTGAGAACGCTTCCGGCATTGTCAGCTTCAACGCTGTGCTTCCCGATGTAAAGGCGTGGTCCGCCGAGCATCCCAATCTTTACACCCTCGAGCTTTCCCTTAACGACCCCGAGGGGAACCGTACCGAGCTGGTAGGATGCAATGTCGGTTTCCGCACGACCGAGGTAAAGGACGGTTTATGGCTGATGAACGGCAAGCGCGTTATAGTCAAGGGCGTTAACCGCCATAGCTGGGACAAGCTCGGCCACTTCGTCGCACCCGCGACCGAACTCCGAGATATCGAGCTGATGAAGCTCAACAACATAAACACCGTGCGCAACTGCCATTATCCGGCAACCCGCAACTGGTACCATCTTTGCGACAAGTACGGCATAATGGTAATCGACGAGGTGAATTTCGAGAGCCACGGCTACGGCTACAAGGAAGAGGCGATGGCTAAGGATCCGATGTGGATTCCCGCGGCCATGGACCGCACTAAGCGTGCCTATGCCAAGAGCAAGAACAATCCCTCGGTTTGCTTCTTCTCGCTTCAGAACGAGTCGGGCAATGGCGTGGTCTTCGAGGAGACGTATAAATATATGAAGGAGGTCGAGCCTAACCGCCCGATTCAGTGCGAGCGCGCTCTCGAAGGCTGGAATACCGACATTTATGCCAATATGTACCGCCCGATTAACGTCGTAATCGATTACGCTTCCAAGCCCGGGAACAAGCCTTACATCCTCTGCGAGTTTGCCCACGCGATGGGTAACAGCGTCGGCGGTCTCCGCGACTATATGAACGTTTTCGAGAACCTGCCGAAGGCTCAGGGTGGCTGCATCTGGGACTGGGTTGACCAGTCGTTTATCGAAACCGATTCGCTCGGCCGTCCCTATTATACCTATGGTGGGGACTACGGACCCAAGATGGAAATCCCCTCCTCTATGGCCTTCTGCTGCAACGGCCTGATTACCAGCGACCGCAAGGAACATCCCCATATGCAGGAGGTTAAGAAGGTCTACCAGTATGCCAAGGCCCGCATGATGGACGCCTCGAAATTGGCCGTCAGCGTCCGCAACTGGTACGACTTCTCCAATCTCAACGAGCTGAAACTCAACTGGAAAGTCAACACTGCCGACGGTAAGGTGATTCTGTCGGGTGCTATCGACAATGTCAACTGTGCGCCCGGTGACTCCGTACTGCTTCAGCTTGGCAATGCCCCGGTGCTCTCCGAACCGGCGTATCTCGACCTTTCGTGGACTACCAAGAAGGCTTCCGGCCTTGTGCCCGCGGGCTACGAGGTCGCCTATGACCAGTTTACAATCCCCGCCGCCAATCCCGCGGCAGTGGTTGCTGAAAAGCCCCTGAAGCTGAAAAAGAAAGGTGATGTATATACCAACGGCGAACTTTCCTTCACCGTTGATCCCGCGACCGGCGCGATTTCGTCAGTAAAGGTTGCCGGAGTTGAAAAACTCGCGGCTCCCATCGAGTTGTCGCTCTACCGTCCGATGACCGAGAACGATGCCGCAGGCGCTGGTTCAGGTAAGTTCTGGGCAAAGGAAGGGCTGAAAAACATCTCCTTCCAGGCCGGAAAGGTTGAGCTGAAAAAGAATGTGCTGACCGTCCCGTTCACCGTAAAGGGTGATGCCGGACAGAACGTAGGAACCGGCTCATACGCTGTCTCCATCCTTCCCGGAAACAAGATGGACGTAACGACGACCTTCGACCCAGATACCGCCGTGGTGACCTCCCTCCCCCGTGTAGGCCTGACCTTCCGTGTTCCTGAAGCCGACTGCGGTAAGTTCACTTTCGTAGGCCGCGGCCCCGTGGAGACTTATAACGACCGCAACTCCGCCGGACGCATCGGCACCTACACGATGACCCCCAAGGAGAACTTCCATAACTACGTTGTGCCCCAGGCGACCGGCAACCATACCGAAGTCAGCCGCCTCACGCTCGGCGACGGAATCACCATTACCGCTCCCGAACTCTTCCAGGCCGGGGTAACCCCCTACGATGACGCGACCTATGGAGCTCCGACCTGGGCGCAGCAGACCAAGGAGGGTATCCGCGGCCATATCAAGGACCTCAAGGACGACGGCAAGGTTACCGTCCACATCGACGCCGCCCAGATGGGTGTCGGAACCGCCACCTGCGGCCCCGACGTCCTCTCGCAGTACCGCGTCCCCGTGGCCCCCACCACCTTCTCCTTCACCTTCTCCTTCTGAGCTCTGCCCCATTAGAGACAATAAATAAAGACGATAAAAGCGCTGTGTCTTGTGATTCTAAGACACAGCGCTTTATGTAGCAGGCAGGACCGTCAGCGTTTGATCGCGCGGCGCGTCTCGCGGCCGTCGGGAGTGATGGTCTCGATTATGTAGATGCCGGAGGGGAGGCCTGCGAGCGCGTCGGCGGGAGCGCCGTCGTATTCGGCGGCGAGTAGGCCGGAGATGGCATATACGCGGGTTGCTGTCACGGCGCGGTCGGCGGTTCCCTCTTCGATTCCGGCGGTATCGCCGATGGTGAACACCAGCTCGGACCCCTGGGCGGTAAGCGAGGTCTGGCCGTCATAGAGCACGGCGAAATAACGTTTGCCCGGCTCGCCTGAGGCAATCACGCCCGATGCCGAGAAGGGAGCGCTCTCGCAGGCGCTGATGAAAATATCGTTTGTCGTGAAGAACGTTTCCGCAGATACCTGTCCGGCGGCGTATGGGAAGATTACGACGGTGAGCGGCCGGCCGAAATATCCGGCGCTGCATTCCAGTGTGCCGCTGAAAGAGACGTTGTTCTTGTCTACCTTGTCCGGGTTCCCCTCGATGGAGAAAGCGGTTGCCTTGATGACCGCGTCTTCCGGCAGGGCATGCAGTTCTGTCGGTACTCCTTCGGAAATAATGGTGTTGTCGCTCTCCTTTACCAGGTAGAGGGTATATGTTCCGGGATTGGGATAGGCGCTTGTCGCGAAATGGTTGAATATGCCCGTATATTCCATGTCGAACGATTCGCCGGGGAGAAGGTCTACGGCCAGCGGCTCGGCCTTTGCCACGGGAGTCGTGCCAGAAGCGAGGGTAGGGGTTACCGACCCCACAAACTCTGTCTCGCCGAGGTTCGTCAGTCGGGCTTTCATCCGGAAGAGGTTACCGAGGTAGACGGGTGTGAGTACCTCTACGTTTTCCGCTCCGAGATTGCCGGTAGGGGAGTTTTCAAACGAGCATTTGCCATTGCTGATAGTCATGATCACGCTTTGCACTCCCGAAAGTTTTACGGGGAGTTCCTTCCATACGCCGTCGGTGCCGCACATAACCGGGGTGATGGTATAGCTGCCGCTCCGCAGCGTTGAGGGTATTACCGAGGTATAGCTTGAAAGCAAGCCGTAACGTTGCAGTGAGAAGCGCGTGGCGCCGGTACCGTATTTTACCTCGCCGGTCTCGTTGTTTGTGAATTTTATGCCGAGCGATCCCGACGCGTCGGTGATGGTGTAGTTCAGCACGCGGCCTCCGACATTAAGCTGGTCGCCGGGGCGCGTGTCGCCGGTAGTCTTGACCGGCGCGACAGCGAATCCCTGGTCCATCACCAGGTTGAGGTACACTTTCGACCCGGCCTTGGCTTTACGGATGTTTGCTATTACCGCCTGGCTGAAATTGTAGCCTGACGAGGAGCCGCCGATTCCCTGGCTTGCCGGGTCGAGCGCTGTCAGGCGGAAGAATCCGTCGCTCGTTCCGCCCCAGCCCCAGTTGATGTGGAAAAATCCATCGGAGCTGTAGCCGTCGCATACGAAGGAGTGGCCCCCGTCGCTGCTCGAACCGGAATATTGCACGGGCCCGTAGTCGCGCAACTGGCCGTAGATGAACTCCTCCCAGTCAAGCAAACCGAAGTAGTCGCGTTCGGCGTAGCGTATTCCTTTGTCGTAGCCGAAATAGTCTACAAGGGCGGAGGCGACATAAATGTCGGGAGTGCCGCTCTGGGTCGGGGAATACTGCATATCGGTGCTGACTCCGCAGGAGTACATCAAGGTGGCGACGGCGCTCTTCTGCCGTTCGGTTCCGGCTCCGTCGGCGTAGGAGTCAAGCATAGAGGTCCAGTCGTATGTGATTTTGGAGAAATCAAGCGAAATCCATTCGTTGCGATAGAAATACTGGTGGTCGCCTGTCCCTTTTTCCGGCCATTTATGGTAGGCCATGACCTGGGCCATCGCTGTCGCCACGCAGCCGGTCACGGAGCGCTGTCCGTTATACGACGGGCAGAGGGCGTTGTAGGGATAATCCTGGTTCCAGCGGGTCGCCGTCATCGGGTCGATCGCGGCGCGCTCCGGCCTGGAAACCGCTTTTACCCCGGCGGTACGACCGGCGCTTTCAATCTGGCGTCCGTACTCGCCGAGCCACCATTTCATAGCGGGGGGCATGGCGTCTGGGTCGAACAGCCCGCTGTCAGAGTAGCCGAGCAGCGGTTCCGAGCGGTCGTCAGCTCCGGCGAGTATGAAACCGCGGCCGTCGGTCGGCGTGAACACATAGACGGCGGGACGGTCGGTGCCGGGCACGACTGCCGAGTAACGCAGGGCCAGTTCGGCCGGCTTCGCGGCGACCGCTTTTGCCGCTGCCGGGGATTTCATTATCCTCGCGAGCGCCTGGTTAGGGGTAAGGGTTGCCGCCTCCGCTGAGCTGCCGCCGATGGCTGACAGCACTGCGGCGCAGATTGCCGGAAATAGGTTTGTCTTCATCTGTAGGTATGAGTATTGTTAACTTGTATGAGGCAAAGTTAACACCAATTAAATTGAATAACAACACATGTTGTCGCATTTTGTGACGGATTGTGGGGATATGGGAACCAAAATCGCCGTACATTTTCGCTAAGCGATAGCAAAATGACAGCTAAACAGATGCGCGACCGCCCAAAACGGACATGAAATTATGCAAAATGCATCAATATGCTTAAAAGATGTTAAACGCAGTTAAGGAAATTTTTATTCTCAAATTGAATTGCGTAGATTTGTAGCGAAAACGGTCAAAGGTTGTTAAAAGGCTCCGCTCCCTGACCGTATATAAACCGATCAATCGTATCTGTCTCATCAGGAGCCTCCAATTGAATATTCATAATAATTATGAAGAGAATCTACTCAGCTTTGGCGCTCTTCGCGGCCGCTGGATTATGCCTTTCGGCGCAATCCTACAAATCGGTGGCGGTGAACCTCGCGGATGGTAGCAAGACGGAAGTGAATCTGTCCGACGACCTGTCGGCCGCGTTCGACGACGAAAACCTGGTAATCACCGGTGGCGACCAGAACATTTCCGTGCTCCGTTCCTCGATAAAGTCGTTCACGTTCTCTGAAAAGGCATATTCGGGAATCGAACAGGTTGACGGCGGAGCGTCTGCTCCCGTCTTGGTTGGCGACAGCATGGTTTTCTCGGGCCTGCCCGACGGATCGGTCGTGGCGGTGTACACCGCCAACGGCGCCCTGGTGTCCCAGGCCGCCGTTAAAGGGGCTTATACGCTCGATCTCTCGACGCTTCCCGCGGGAACCGTCCTGGTGAATGTTAACGGAGTCGCTTACAAAATCGCAATAAAGTAATGAAGAAGCAACTTATGACAGCAGGCGCCGCGTGCGCCGCGACTCTCGCGATTTTCGCCGCGAGCGACCGCATCGACATATTCGACAAAGCCGGCCAGTTCGTCTCCATAATGGTTGACGACATCGAGAACATAACCGTCGGGAAAGCAGCGGGGCAGGACGGCTACAGCACCGTCAACGTATCGACCACTTACGGTGACAAGAGCCGCGAAATCGCGACAATGGGTGACGTGAAGTACACTCCCGTCGACTACGACAAGGCGAATGAAATCTCTGTTTCCCACGCTCCGAACGCAAAGGTTGTGCTTTACGACTGGCGCAACAATACCGACTACTTCGGGGAGGCACAGATTGACCCGACCAAGCCTGCCGACTGGCGCGGGTGTCCTCCCGACATGAATCCCCACTTTCTGATCGAAACCGACAAGGGGTTCGCTTCAGAGTTTGCCGTCAAGGGATTATACACCGGGAAAGTGTATACCGACAATCCCAACTTCATTTTCTGGAGTCTGGCGGAGACAAACCTTCTCGGTCTCGACTCGTATTCGTTCGACATGCCTTTCGAGCCGGTCGAAATCAGCGCGACCTCCGTCGAGCTTGAGACATACCTCGGAAAGGAGTTCCTCGGGACATATACAGGCTTCATAATGTCGACCGGGCAGAGCCGCATCGCCCACAAGATGCCGGCTACACTGACCGCCGAGTTCAAATTCAACGGCACGTACGTCATGAAGAGTACCGACGAGCATAATTTTGATTTCCTCGACCTCTTCGACTGGAACGAGGAGAAGAATACCTTCGCCTATGTGCCCTATTCCGGCCGTCCCGTCAATCCGATTGACCTTGAGGTCAAAACCGGCGTTACCGGGCGCTTCGTCGACGGCGGACTCCTTTTCGCGTCGTTCCACGACCTGCTGGAGGACAAGCCTGAAAACACCGTGCGCTATTTCGCGGCGAAAGGCGAATACGAGTTCACCATCGCTTCCGCTGACGCTTACAACAACCGTGTCCTGATCCAGGCTATGCCTGTCGGAGAGGGCGCTCCGCGATATTTCTATTCCGAATATTCCGATACTCCCGTAGAGGTCGCCTTGGAATACAGCTTCGGTAGCAACATCGGCGCCGACTGCACGGCCTTCGCTTCCGCTAATGGCGAAAAGCTCTTCAAGTATGACTACAAGGGCCCCGGCAACGACCCCGTGTTTACTTTCCGCGGCGCTGAATACGGCTCTTACACCGGCTCTGGCGACGCTCTGTCGCTTGACGGTTTCGGAGGCTGCACTCTTGGCGAAACTGCCGGTAAATATACTGTCAGCGGTGGGCTCGCAAGCGTCACGATAGGTTCCGAGACGCGCCTGTTCGTGATTGACTTAGATGTACACACTTATACCGAAATGACCGCAGACGCGTGGAACGGCCAGTCGCAGTACACCAAGGAAGACGCTGTCGGCGCCTTCGGTAGCGAGGAAGAGAGTGCCGCAAGTTACATGCGTATCGACTTCGACAAGAACTTTGCAGGGGCTGACGACCCTGGAACGGCAAGCGTGCGTTTCAATGTGGCCCGTCACGACGGTTTCGGCGGCGGTGTCAGCGAGATGGTGGCAAGCTCCGGCAAGTACATCTACAACGCCGCTTCCAAGACCATCGTCATTACCAACGTTTATATGGGCACGTCCGCGACTACCTCCGGCCGTCGCAACCTGGTGCTGAAAGTTTCGGATGACCTGCTTTCGATGTGGATTGACGACTCCGCCGAAGACCGTGTCTACGGCACAGGCCGCGATGGTTCCTACCTCCTTACCGGCACAGCCAACACCCTGACCGCCCCCGCTCCTGTTCCCCCCGTCGAACTCGCCCCGAAGTACACCGCGACCCACAATGTGCTGTATATGGGCAGTCCGTTTGGTTCCGCCGAGACCACCCTCACCGTCAACGCCGACAACACCGCGACGCTGGCTGTCATGATGGGCGCGAACGAGCTTTGCAACCAAACGGTTTCTTACGAGGTAGCAGGTAACACTCTTACCCTCAAGAATGTTACAACCTACGCTCTTGAGAGCTTCGTCCCTAAGGAGAGCAAGACCGACCTGTCGTTCACAGTCGGCGATGACGGCAAGCTCACGGCCACCCAGACCCTCGGCTGCAGCGCTATGGGCGGAGTGCTCGACATCGAGCTTTCCTCCGCTCAGCTCGAGCCGGAGGCCGCCGCTCCCGCGATCCAGCTCGCCCCGAAGTACACCGCGACCCACAATGTGCTGTATATGGGCAGTTCGTTTGGCACCGCCGAGACAACCCTCACCGTCAACGCCGACAACACCGCGACGCTGGCTGTCATGATGGGCGCGAACGAGCTTTGCAACCAGACGGTTTCCTACGAGGTAGCAGGTAACACTCTTACCCTCAAGAATGTTACAACCTACGCACTTGAGAGCTTCGTCCCGAAGGAGAGCAAGACCGACCTGTCGTTCACGGTCGGTGATGACGGCAAGCTCACGGCCACCCAGACCCTCGGCTGCAGCGCTATGGGCGGAGTGCTCGACATCGAGCTTTCTTCCGCGCCCCTTGCTCCCGCTGAATAAGCCATAATAATACCCTACAACATAACGCGGCCCCGCCCGAAGCGCAAGCTCGAGGGCGGGGCCTCCTGTTTCTTTTGGATTAGGAGGTTGCGTCAGTCGCGGCGGCTGGGATTGGCGGGGAACCAGCCCTTGCGGACGCGCTCGCGCTGCTCTGCGACCTCCTTGATGCTCCAGAAGGAGGAAAAGGCTACTACGGCGAGGATGCAGGAGAGGAATCCTTCTGTCAGAAGGGCCGCGGCCGCCGCGGCGATTCCGAGAAGGGCGAAGGCCCATTTAACTTTCTGCCCGAAATAGTATTCCCCCTTGATTACGAGCGGGTGGAACACTCCGATTATTATAAAGGTGCAGGCGCCGAGCGCCAGCCCCTCCCAGTTAAGTTCTGTCAGATTCATTCGTTTAGCGTGTTTATCCGGCAAAGTTAGCGATTCCGGGCGTTTTTTCGGGCAGACGCGGTGGTTTTGGCGCGTTTTTTTGGCGTATGTGAAATATTGTTGCTATATTTGGCGGTGTTTTTGCGCCCGCGCCCACGGGGTTGCGGGCTTTGTGCCCAACTCTAACTTATTATTCCCTTTTATGGAAATCTCTCAGCAGGGCCTCGCTCCCGAAGCAAAGGAGGAAGCCTTAAAGACCCCCGAGGTCGCTACCGAGACTGTCGAAGCGACCGAAACCTCTGCGAATACCAATGAAGCTACACCGGCCGACGGCCCTGACGGCGACGCTCCCCTGGAGGTCGAAGCCGAAATGGCCGAAGCGCTCGACGCCGCCGACGACGGATGCCCCGCCGACGAGGCAAAGGAGGCTGAAAAGAGCCGTCCCGAACTCCGCACCAAGGAGGAGGTGCTCGCCGCCCTCAAGGAACTTGCCGCGCTGGAGGCCGCCCGCATCGGCCGCGACGAGGTAGCGTATCTCAAACAGCGGTTCTATGCCCTCCACAACGCCGAAGCAGAGGCGCAGCGCGACGCGTTTGTTGCCGAAGGGGGTGCTGTCGAGGAGTTCAAGCCCGCTCTCGACCCCGCAGAAGAGGAGTTCAAGTCCCTGCTCACCGCCGTAAAAGAGAAAAAGGCAGCCCTGCTGGCCGCCGAGGAGGCCGCGAAGGCTGAGAACCTTGCCCGCAAGCAGGCCCTCATCGCCGAGTTGAAACAGCTCTCGGAGGATGCCGACAACGCCAACCGCGCCTTCCCCCGCGTCAAGGAAATCCAGGCCGAGTTCAAGGAAATCGGCGAGGTGCCTGCGACGGAGGCCACTGACCTCTGGAAGGAGTTCCAGAGCACCGTAGAGCAGTTCTACGACCAGCTCAAAATCAACAAAGACCTCCGCGACTACGATTTCCGCAAAAACCTCGAACTGAAGACCCTCCTTTGCGAGGAGGCCGAGAAGCTCGACCAAGAGGATGACATCGTGCTCGCCTTCAAGCGCCTGCAGAATTTCCACGACGAATGGCGCCAGACCGGTCCCGTAGCCAAGGAGGTCCGCGACGAAATCTGGAACCGTTTCAAGGAAGCGTCGTCCGTAATCCGTAAGAAATACCAGGCCTTCTTCGAGGAGCGCAAGGCCCGCGAGGAGGCCAACGAGAAAGCCAAGACCGAGATTTGCGAGCGCGTCGAGGCTCTCGACTTCGACAATATCAAGTCGTTCGCCGGATGGGACGAGATGACCAACGTAATCCTCCAGGCCCAGAAGGACTGGAAGGCGCTCGGCTACGCTTCCCGCAAGGCCAACAACGCGCTCTTCGCCCGTTTCCGCGCCGTATGCGACAAGTTCTTCACCCTCAAGGCCGAGCGCTACCGCGCTATGAAGGATGAGCTTCAGGCTAATCTCGCCAAGAAGACGGCCCTCTGCGAAAAGGCCGAGGCTCTTTGCGAGTCGACCGACTGGCGCAAGACCGCCGACCAGCTCGTCGCCCTGCAGAAGGAATGGAAGACCATCGGCACCGTTCCCCGCAAGCACTCCGACGTCGTATGGCAGCGTTTCCAGAAAGCCTGCGACTCCTTCTTCGAGAACCGCAAGAAGAACCTCAGCGAGTCGCGTTCCGCCGAGGAGGCGAATCTCGCCGAGAAGCGCCAGGTAATCGCCGACCTCAAGGCTATCCCCGCCGACATGCCCCGCAACGAGGCTATGCCGAAGGTAAAGGAGCTCCAGGCGAAGTGGAACAGCATCGGCCACGTGCCCTTCCGCGAGAAAGACAAGGTCTACGAGGAGTACCGCGCCGTCTGCGACGCGTTCTACAACCGCGAGGGTGACCGCGGCGACCGCGGCATGTCGCGCTTCGAGGACGTCATCAAGGAGATGGGCTCCGACCAGCAGAAGCTCTACCGCGAGCGCGAACGCATCCAGCGCGCGTGCGAAATCAAGCGCAACGAGCTGAAGACTTACGAGAACAACCTCGGCTTCCTCTCTTCAAAGAGCAAGGCCGGCGATTCTATGGTGCGCGAGATGGAGCGTCGTATCCAGCGCATCAAGGACGACCTGGCTGCCACTGAGGCGAAAATCAAACTTATCGACGCGAAGCTCAAGGCCTGAACAGTTTGCTTATGACAGAAGAAGAACTCAGACGTCTCGACGGCGATACCGACGGGCTGGCGGCCTACGAGCATATCGCCAACCATGTTAGCTCTATCGATGACGCGGACCTCGACCTGGTTATCGACAAAATAGAGAAGGTAGACCTGAACGGCCAGTTCGCCGTTAGCGCCGCCCGCTATCTTTTCGCGACCAATCCCGAACGCTTCTCCGGGGCTGTAAACCGTCTGATAGCCATAGGGATTGAGAAGGACCGCGACCGGGCTTACATCGGCTCCCTGTTGCAGAGCGTCTACGGGGCGGACTATGCCGACCGCGTAGCCGAGCTTTCGGCTTCCGACGACAATTTCCGCCGCATATACAAGCGTCTGTTCAACCAGTCGCCTCTTTAACCGCCCTCCGAGAATATGAAGAAATCATTAATGTGGGCTGTTGTCGCGGTGTGCGTCCTCGCGGCCGGTGCCGCGGCGCTCGCGACAGCCAAAAAGAAATCCGCAATGACCGACAAACCTACCGCCGCCCAGACCGCGGCTTCCGGCGACGCCCTCGTCGACATAAAGACCACCGCCGGAGATATTAAAGTGCGCCTTTTCGGCGACACTCCCAAGCACCGCGACAACTTCCTTAAACTCGTCAAGGAAGGATTTTACGACGGAGTGCTGTTCCACCGCGTCATAAACGAGTTCATGGTGCAGACCGGCGACCCGGAATCGAAGAACGCCCCGGCCGGCAAGATGCTCGGCACCGGGGGCCCCGGTTACAATATCGATGCCGAAATCGTCTATCCGCGCCACTTCCATAAGTACGGGGCGCTCGCCGCGGCCCGCCAGGGTGACCAGGTAAATCCGGAGCGTCGCTCTTCCGGCTCGCAGTTCTATATCGTTACCGGCAAGACCTACAACGATTCCACCCTCGCGCAGATGGAGCAGCGCGCCCAGCAGATGCAGGTCAAGGAGATTTTCGACCGCCTCGCCTCGGAGCGTCGCGACTCTATAATGGCCATGCGCCGCAACCGCGACATGATGGGGCTCCAGGCTCTCCAGGACGAGCTGATAAAGATGGCGCAGACCGAGGCCCAGGCCCATCCCGCCCTCCTCACCGCCGAACAGCGCGAGGCTTACAAGACTGTCGGCGGCACGCCGCACCTCGACGGGCAGTACACCGTCTTCGGCGAGGTTGTCGAGGGGCTTGATGTCGTAAAGAAAATCGAGAACGTCCCGACCGGGCCGTATGACCGCCCGACAGAGGATGTGCGCATAGTCTCAATGAAGGTTGTCAAGGAGTGAAAGACGTAACGAGGTTCACGCTTTCCAACGGCCTGCGCGTCGTCCACCATTATAATCCGGGTGCCGCTATGGCGATGGTCGATGTCCTTTACGATGTCGGCTCCCGTGACGAGCACCCCGACCATACCGGGATGGCCCATCTTTTCGAGCATCTGATGTTCGGAGGCTCGGTGAACATCGCCGACTACGACGGCGAGCTGCAGCGGGCAGGAGGAATGTCCAATGCGTGGACTTCCCAGGATTTCACGAATTTCTACGACATAATCCCGTGCCGCAATATAGAGACCGCCCTGTGGCTTGAAAGCGATCGCATGCTGTCGCTCGCGTTCTCCGACAAGGCTTTGCAGGTGCAGCGCTCAGTGGTCGTCGAGGAGTTCAAACAGGCGTGCCTCAACCGCCCGTACGGCGATATGGAGCACCACCTGAAAGGGCTTTGCTATACGGTCCACCCGTATCGTTACCCGGTAATCGGGAAGGAGTTCAGCCATATCGAAGGTGTTACGCAGGATGATGTACGCTCTTGGTTCTCCTCCCATTACGCCCCGAACAACGCCATACTCGCCGCCTCTTGCGACATTCCTGCCGAGCGGTTCCGCGGAATGGTGGAGCGGTGGTTCGGCGATATTCCTTCTCGGGAGATTCAGCCCCGCGACCTGCCCCGCGAACCGCTTCCCGCTGCTCCGAGGAGCCTGGAAGTATCGGGCGATGTGCCGCAGACCTGGATTACGGTGGCCTATCCGATGGCGCCCTACGGCGTTCCCGCCTATTTCGCCGCCGACCTGGTGAGCGACGTGCTTTCCAACGGCCGGTCCTCACGCTTCTACCGGGAACTGCTCGCTCCGGGCAAGATTTTCTCCGACCTCGACTGCAGCATCTCCGGCACGGAAGACCCGGGGCTGATGCTCGTCAGCGGGCGCCTTCTCGGCCGCGGCCCGGAGGCTGAAAGGGAAGCGGTTGAGGCTGTGAACCGAGAAATCAGCCGCCTGGTCGACAAAGGGGTAGGGGAGGAGGAGCTGAAGCGCTGCCTTAACCGACTGGAGAGTTCCCGAACCTTCGACATGCTCGGATTGATGAACCGCGTGCAGGCGCTCGCTCTCGCCGAATACCATGGCGAGGACCTCTCGACCTCCTTCGAGCGGAACTACCTTCCGCTTACCCCGGAGGAGATTTGCCGCACGGCGGAGGAGATTTTCAATTCCTCGAGGGCTATGACCCTGATATACCGCCCTGCAAACGGATAAGCGGCCGACAATACACATGATAATAACAAAAACATATACCGCCATGACTTTTTCCCAGAACTGCAACGAGATTTTCGACCGCGCGACGGCCGACTATCATCTGACAGACTCTATCGACGCTCCCGCCCCGAAGCCTTACGGCACGGAGGGCATCGAGGCCACGCTTTACGGCAAGAACTGGATTGACGTGTGCCAGTGGCATATGGAGGACCTCATCCGCGACCCGCAGATCGAACCTGTGCAGGCCGTGGCCCTCAAGCGGATAATCGACAAGTCCAACCAGGACCGTACCGACCTCGTGGAGGAAATAGACTCCTACTTCCGCGACAAATACAAGGATGTGAAGCCCCTCCCGGAAGCGACCATCAACACCGAGAGCCCGGCGTGGGCTATCGACAGGCTGTCGATTCTCGCAGTGAAGATTTACCATATGCGCCAGGAGGCTGAGCGCGCCGACGCCACTCCCGAGCACCGCGCACGCTGTGCCGCGAAGCTCGACGTGCTGCTCGAACAGCGCCGCGACTTGACACAGGCGATTGACACCCTCCTTGAGGACATCGCCGCCGGCCGGAAGTACATGAAGGTTTATCGCCAGATGAAGATGTACAACGACGCCGACACCAACCCCGTGCTCTACGGCAAAAAATCCTAAGTTTGAAACAGAAAATATTCGGAACCAGCAATCCCCGGGGGCTGAAAAGCGTGCTTGTGAGCCGCTTTTCAGCCTTGGGCGATGTCGCTATGACGGTTCCGGTGCTCTACAGCGCCTGCCGGTGCTACCCCGACGTGCGCTTCACGTTCGTTACCCGCAAGTCGATGACCTCGGTGTTCGTCAATCCCCCGGCAAATCTTATTGTCGTCGGGGTTAACCTTGAGGATTACAAGGGGCTGGGCGGCCTGCGTCGGCTGTTCGGCGAGCTGAGGGAGAAATACAGATTCGATTCCTATATAGACCTGCACGACGTTCTCCGCACGAAGGTCCTCGGCCTGTTATGCCGACTCAGGGGTATCCCAGTCGCCGTAATCAACAAGGGGCGCAAGGGGAAGCGGGCGCTTACCAGACGGCGCGACAAAGTGCTGCTCCCGCTGATTTCCTCGCGGGCGAGATACCGCCAGGCGTTCCACAAAATCGGCCTCCCGGTCGAAAACAAGTTCGACGGGCTTTTCGACGGAGGAAAGGGGAATCCGGCGGATTTCGCTTCCGTTTCAGCTCCGAAGCAGCCCGGAGAGGCGTGGATTGGAATCGCCCCCTTCGCCAAGCATGAAGGGAAGATCTATCCCCCGGAGCTGATGGAGCATGTGGTCGCCTCTCTTTCGGGACGACCCGGCGTGAAGCTGTTCCTTTTCGGCGGGGGAGAGAAAGAGGCGGCGGTTCTCGGAGAATGGGCCGCGAAATACCCCGGCGTGGTGTCGCTGGCAGGGAAACGGCTTGGCTTCAAGGTAGAGCTTGCCCTGGTGAGCCATCTCGACGTAATGGTTTCGATGGATTCAGCGAACATGCACCTTGCGTCGCTTGTCGCGACACCGGTTGTCAGCATATGGGGCGCGACGCATCCGTATTGCGGTTTCAAGGGGTGGCGGCAGCAGGAGGCCGACATTGTGCAGTTGCCTATGACGTGCCGCCCTTGTTCGGTGTTCGGCAACAAGCCCTGTTTCCGGGGCGACTACCACTGTCTCAGGGCAATCGCGCCGGCTGTGATTGTCGAGCGCGTCGAATGCCACCTGCCCTCATAGATTATTTTTGACGGAATTGTTGAAGGGTATCTTACATTTTGAGGTTCCCGCTTGTTATCTGTAAAGATAAAACTCTTTGTTTATGAGATTTTCGACATTACTCATTACGGGATTGCTGTGCGCGGCAGCCTCGACGGCGACAGCGGAAGTGCCGCGCGGTTATTATTCCTCGCTTGCCGGAAAGAAGGAAGCTGACCTGAAAAACGCGATCCATACCCTTACCTACAATCATACGCTGATTTCCTCGTACAACGACCTGCCGCAGTATTTCCGTTATACCGACGTTTATCCCCGCGGCAACGACCGCTACGGGGAATGGTGGGATATGTATGGCAACATACCTCTGTATTCCAACACATTCTGGGGACTGAACCGCGAACACTCCTTCCCGAAGAGCTGGTGGGGCGGTTCGACTAACACTCCCGCCTATACGGACCTCAACCATCTTTATCCCTCGGAAAAGGATGCCAACATGGCGAAGTCGAACTACCCGCTCGGAAAGGTGCAGACTCCGACGTTCAACAACGGCGTTACCAAGGTGGGTTACGCGCAGACCGGTTTCGGATTTGGCGCACCGGCGGTGTTCGAGCCTGCCGACGAATATAAGGGGGATTTCGCCCGCACGTATTTCTATATGGTGTGCTGCTACCAGAACCTGACCTGGAAGTACACCTATATGGTTAACAATAACGCGTACCCGACGCTCAACTCCCGGGCACAGGAGATGCTGTTGGAATGGAGTCGCAAGGACCCCGTCAGCCAGAAGGAGCTTGACCGCAACGAGCAGGTCTACCGCTTCCAGGCCAATCGCAATCCGTTTATCGACTATCCCGAACTCGCCGAGTATCTGTGGGGCAACAAGAAGGGGCTTCCCTTCGATCCCTATGCCTCGCAGGAGCCCGCCACCGACCCGGTGCTGATTACTCCCGTGCAGGGTATGGCGCTTGATTTCGGTGAAGTGGCCCAGGGTAGTACAGGGGAATCTTCCCTGCAATTCCGCGGAGAGGATATCCGCCAGAACCTGAGCATCCGCATAATCGGCGACAATCCCGATATGTTCGTGCCGGAGGCTACATCTATTCCTTACAACCGCGTCAATACGGAGAACGGCACCTGGCTGAAAATCAGCTATCGTCCTACAGAACTCGGCGAGCACTCGGCAACCCTACTGGTCTACGATTATACCGACGGCGGTTCCCGCGGGGTTACGCTCCACGGCCAGTGCCTACCGGTGCCCGAGCTCCACTCGTTCGCGGCCCTGCCGGCAACCGACGTTACCGCTACCTCCTATACCGCCCGCTGGGAGATACCCTCTTATGGCGGGGTTGACGATGTTGTCGACTACTATGTCGTGACCCGCAGCCATACAAACAACGGCCAGTCGTCGGAGGAGGACCATGTCGCCGAGGAGGATTTCCTCGAGGTGACCGACTGCGAGCCAGGTTCGATTGAGAGCTACCGCGTGCGTTCCTGCCGCCTCGGTTACTACTCGGAGCCTACCGACTGGATTACCGTCAACCTCCAGTCCGGCCTCTCCAACGTTGCCGCCGACAATCCCCTCGGAACGGCTTTCGCTCCCGGCGGTGTCCGCTTCGTCTGCGGAGCGCCCCACAGCGACGTCAGCATCTACGACCTTTCAGGGCGCCTCGTGATGTTCCTCCCCGTCGTCGAGAACAATATGATTGTCAACCTCCCCTACGGAGCCTACGTCATCTACTCCCCGACCCAGCCCCAACCCCTCCGCGTCCTCGTCGCCGACTAATACCTTTTCAACGGGGGCTTGCGGATGTCTGTCAACTTCCGCAAGCCCCTGTTGAGTGAAAAAGGTGAAGAGTGAACATCAGGCTTCGCCTGAGTGAAGAGAATACTTCACTGATGCTTCACTCCCTCTCATCCCCCTCACGTCAGACAAGCGGCGGAGCCGCGATGTAATTATAGCCCCAAGTCGAGCGCCTGAAAGGCGCGAAGGCTTGGGGTTTTTCGCCCCCACAACCCCGGGCCTCGACGAGGTCCGCTAATGCCTCCACCCCGCTTCTATACTTCCGCTTTCGGAGCGCCCGGAGGGTGCGGGTCTGTGGTATGAGCATGGGATTTTGATGGAATGTTTTGATACGCAGATTTCTAAGGTCGCAAGTTCCCCACGGATGCGACTGATTTCCACGAACTTTTAGGGCGTGGCTTGCAAAATAATATGTTTTAAAACAATGTTTTCGCGCAGCTTTCGTAAACTAAATGGTTGCGAAGTGCGTTATATGTATGAACGGCGAAGATGAGGGATGCTCTAAATCGGATGCCGTTCCGACTAAAAACAGAGAATTATGAAACATTTACTTTCAAAGCTGGCGCACTGGTATTTCGACCATGCCGCTGACGCCTACAAGTAATGGTATCGGGAAGCCATCCTGCGATTCATCCGGCCTCCCGCAGTTTCTAACCAACAAAAAGCCGCTCGGACAGAGCGGCTTTCTTTGTGTAATATGTAAGAAGTTTAGCCCCTGAATTTGGTATCAGGGTGCTGGAATGCGGCAAGTTAGTTGTAGTAGAACTTATTGTTCTTGGTGTCGTAGATTACGACACTGTCGGAATATCCATGCTCGTTTGAGAGGCGTACCGAGAAAGTGACCCCGCCGGTCGCGCTCGCGACATACTGGCGGTAGCTGAATGTCGCGGATGTGGTAGTGCCGGAGAAGCTCTTCACTTCGACCGCATTGCCTCCTTGCGAGGGGTCGGCGACCATGATTGACCCGGACGTGGGTTTGCCGTAGGTCTGATCGGTAGGCACTGTCCATCTTACGGTTATGTTGCTGCCGCTGCATGTCGCTGATGTGATTTTGGCCGGACCAGGTTTGCGTTTGTCGGAGAATTCGTAGACGCAGGTATTGCTGTAATCACTTGTTCCCTTGGCGTTTTTCGCTTTGACACGGTAATAGTACGTGTTACCTATCTTGACCGTTTCGTCGACGTAGGAGGCATATTGTGAAGTGCCGATTTGGCTGTAACCGCTGCTTTCCCTCGTGCTGCGGTAGATGAGGTAGCTTTGCGCACCACTTGAAGCGTTCCATTTCAGTGTGCAGTTGGGGATTGCCGCGCTGCCGCTGCCGGAAACATACAGCCCGGTAGGAGCGGCCGGAGCCGAAGTGCCCGGATTCGGGTCAGTGCCGGGGTCGGTGCCTCCACCGGTGCCCGCTTCCTGCCGGACGGCTATCGAGGTAGTGGCACCTTTTTCGTTGTAGACCGCGACCTTTGTGCTGCGGGTGATCCCGGTTTTGTTCGGTTCGACATTTATTGTTATAGTCGAGCCTCCCGATACCGATGCGTTCACCCACGTTACGTTGGTTATCGCGCTGGTGCATGGACCGCCGGATACGACATTCGCTTTCGTGCTTCCTCCGTTGGCCGATATGGTCACCTCGGTGGGGAAAACGGCTATTGACCCTGAAGGCGTGTCGGACCCGCCGCTTCCGGCCTGCTGGTCAACGCGTATGCCGGTCGAATTGCCTTTGCTGTTGTACAGTTGGATATAGCCTGTGCGCGGTTTGCCCGTCGTATTGGGCTCGCCGATTACGGTAATAGACTGCCCGTTACCCAAGTCAACGCTGAGCCAGGTCGCTACCATGTCGGCCGAAACGCAGGGATAACCCTTGGAAACATGGACGTTTATCCTGCCGCCATAACTTGGCATAGAGATGTCAGACGGAGTGACAGTAAGTGGTCCCGATGAATCATCGTCATCGTCGTCCCCGCAGGAGGAGGCCGCCACTGCCAGCAGCACGGCTGCCAGCAGGGAATGAGTCAGTTTTAAAAACTTCATAATGCTTTGCTCGCCGGCACTGACTCCCTCGCCCCGGCTTCGATTGGTTTGGTATTTATACAAGGCAAGCGTGGAAGTCTCACTCGTGCTCGTTCCGACTTACAGAGGCTTCTCGCATTGCCCATTGCCGTAGAAACGAGCACCAGCAGAAGCCCCACGCTTGTATATGCGACACCAATCTCCGATACGCGAAAAAAAAGGCGCATACCGAAGACAGCGAGCTGCATAACCACGGGCATCTACCGCTACCCTGTTCCTGACGGCAATTGAAATTTTGCGAGAATTTCTGTAAGTCAAGAACAAAGCGCTTGTAAACGCTTGTCGTTAAGAGAGTGTATCAGAATTTGATACAGCCTCTCCATATGTCTGTTCCCGCCCTTTGCTTGTCAGCCGCCTGCGGCTAAACTCTCCCCCTCGTGGGGCTTGCGGACGTTCTACGACGCGAATATAATCAACGCTCCTCTAATTAACAAATCCGGGCGGATAATTAGAGCTACGTTTCGTTTTGACTAAGATTTTTGAAGGCCGCGCATAATGCTAACCCCGCCTCAAGCGGCTGTTAACGCTTGGGGGCGGGGCAGGTAGTTCTTATTTCTGTTCTTGTGTGGCGGTCAGTTGCCGAGGATGCGGCGGGCGCCGAGGTAGCGGGCGGAGTAGTAGGGGGCCGAGACGCGGTCGATGCGGATTCCTCCGCCGATCGCGGCGTGGATGAAGGTGATTTCTCCGGTTTCGGGGTCGTTGCTGAGGGCCATCCCGACGTGGCCGACGCGGCCGCTCTTGGCCGAACGGCCGGTAAAGAACAGGAGGTCGCCGGGCTGCACTTCATCGCGGCTTATTTTCTCCCCCTGGCCGTACTGGCCTCCTGAGGAGGGGTTGAGGGTGTAGCCGAACTGGTTGAAGACGTAGCTTGTGAAGCCTGAGCAGTCAAATCCCTTGGGGCCTTTTCCGCCGCGGACGTAGCGGGTGCCGAGATACTTTTTCGCGAAAGTAATCATATCGGCGACCATGCGCTGGCTTTCGGCTTCGCCAAGGTCTTCGAGTATTTCCATTCCGGCGGCCGGAACGATTTCAAAAGGGTTGGTTTTGGAAATTGACGCAAGGTTCATTTCCTCGGCCGCGGGCAGCTCGGTGGAGGAGTGTCTTTTTTCATGGGTAGCCGGCTTGGTAGCCGCTGCGGTAAGGACGGCGGCTATCACGAGGCTGACAATCGATATAAGGTGTTTCATTCGTAGCAAAATCAAAACCGCTCGTTTGCGGCGCTTTTCCATTCGTGCGTCTGCTGTCCGGCAGTCGCTTTTTGTGCTTGTTTTTGTTTGAGATGCAAATATAGTGATTTTCAGCCCTTGACGCAACCCCGCCTGACGCAATAAATCCCATTTTATGTTAACGTTGTTAAAATAGCCCCGTTTTCCGCGCAATCCGTAGGGCGAGTGCGCGGGTTTTTCCGCGCAATCAGGTCGGGGAAAATTTGTTTTTTAGGTCGGATTGGTTGATGGTAAGCGGAAAATTCTTAACTTCGCGATACTGCCGGAGGTCGAGAGCGATAGCCGGCGGCAATAAATAAGAAAAGCGTGTATCTCGCTTTGTTCTTGCAAGTCTGGAATGTGGAAGTTTTAGAAATCTGCAAAAGAACATCGCAACGATAGACGCCATGGCTATGGTATGCCGTACCGCGGCAGCTGCCGGTTTCACTTTATAGTGAGATCGATATGTGCCGGGTATACGTATATGTCCATATGGCGTGGAGTCCCGTTGCTCGTTCTTGCAGAATAGGCAGCTTCCACAGCCTCAGACTTGCGGGCGAGCGGCTACAGTGGCTCCTCGCTTTTTTGTCTGACTACGGATTCCATAGGGGTCGGGAATCCTGAGGATTACATATGAAGAACCTTATCACATTTCTTCTCTCGCTTGTTACGGCGTTTGCGGCGGGAGCTGTCACATTTTCAGTTGACGGCATCAACTACAATCTGTTATCATCCAAAGATTTGACCTGCGAGGTAATCGCGGGGGACTATTCCGGGGATATCGTGATACCAGAAACAGTCAGTTACGGTAACAGGGAAATCACGGTACTGAACATCGCGGATCAAGCGTTTTACAAGTGTGCCGGAATAACGTCGGTAAAACTCCCGAATACTATCCGCGTGATTGGCAAGAACGCGTTCTTCGGTTGCTCGGGACTTACCTCCCTCTCGATTCCCGGCAGCGTGTCCCAGATAAAAAAGGGTTTTGCGGGCTGCGGAATCAGGGAACTGCGTTTCGAGACGTTAATTCCCTGGGAAACCGGATGGCATTCGCTGGAATTCGGGGAGGCTACCGACGGACAGACCGCTCGTTTGAAGATTTTCGAATCCTTGAACCTCGAGAAGCTCTATATCGACCGCGCGATTCCTATGGCCAATACCGGGAGCGCATACGATCATTACAGCAGTATCGCGGCTCCTTTTAAGTATATGAATACCATTAAGGAGGTGGAGTTCGGAGAGAACTGCTAATCGGGATATTTCACTGGATGTAAAGGCCTCACAACGGTAAAAATCCCGGCAACCGGAAAATTCAGGATAAGCGATTTCGCTTTCCTGTTCTGCGAAAACCTCGAGTCGATTGAGGGGCTTGAGAATGTTGTGCATTTCGGCAAAGACGCGTTGCCAAGTATGATGCTCCCGGATTTTGAGTTCAATCCCGCGGTCGAGGCAATAGGCACAGGGTCGTTTGCCGGGACTGACATAAAACGGGTTGTGATTCCCAATACCACGGTTGTGATATGGGACGAGGCGTTTCTCAACTGTCAGCAGCTGGTGACTGTCGAGCTTCACACAAATAATTTAAAAAGTGGAATATTCAGCGGATGTGAAAACATAAAGGACCTGACCTTTGGCGCCGAGGTGACCACGAGATATATACCCGATGCCTTAAAGGGTGGTACCGCACCGAAAATCAAGAACCTGCATATCCAGGCACCGGTGCCCCCGGACTGCTTCGGAGGCTTCGACGATGACACGTATGTGACTACCGTTCTCCACGTGCTCCCGGAAAGCCTGGAAGCGTACAAGGCTGCCAACGTATGGAAAGACTTCTGGAACATTGTCGGCGACGAGGTGGCGGGAACCGCCAGCGTCGTTATGGCAAAATCCGACGTTGCTGTCAACGGCCACACGATACTGATGACGGCGGAGGATGGTAATGCTCTCTTCTACGTCTACGATTCCGTCGGCATGTGCGTTTATGCTGGAGGCCCGGCGGAACGAATCCTCGCAACCGGGGTCTATCTCGTTGTGCTCCCCGACGGTACAACACGCAAGTTGGCCGTTAACTAATAACCTATAGACGACACACACGGATGACGGCGGAGGGCTTCGGCTCTCTGCCGTTTTTCTTTTTCAGTTATCTATATGAATGACATTCATCCGTATTGCTATCGGCGGAAGCGATAGGGGCGATAGAAACAAAGGGTAGCCGCGGGGCGTTTTTACAGATGAGGGTTTGTTTACTTTGCAGAAAAAATGAAAACCCAGAGATGGTCAAAAATTATTTCCGAATGATTTTCAGAGCTGTTTTTGAGAGAATTTTTAGATTAGAAGAGGGAGCGATGCGGGCATCGTGACCGATGAGAAGCTAAAAATTCGCCAAAAAGAGCCTGAAAATCAGAAGAAAAATCAATTTGAAATAATTTTTAGACCATCTCGTAAAACGTTAGATTATGGCAACGATGCTGATTTCGATGAATACTCCGTTCATTACCTGGTGTGTGATTGTGCTGGCCGTTATCGCCGTTATCGCGGCGCGTGTCGGCCACCATATTTATGTCGGCCGCAAGGACGGTACCAGGCGCGTGCCTCTTTTCAGTATGAGCCAGGAGCGCGAGGAGTTTTTCGTGCCCGGCGACAAACCTGTTTACTCTAAAGACGATTATGACGACCCTTATGACGACTGAGGCCGGCCGCGTGACGCCGGAAGCCGAGGCGGGATGCGACGCTGGCTGCTACCCGCTTAAAAATGTCGGGGAGTTCCTGTCGGAATACTCGGCGTGGCTCCTCGGCTGCGGTGCGACGTGTATCCGGCTGGAGCGCAATGTCAGGCGTATGGCCGCGGCGCTCGGCTGCGGAGTTGTAATGACGATTCTCCCGCGCCATGTGCATCTTACCGTCTTCAAGCCGGACCACTCGGAGAGCTATACCTGTATAGCCGACACGATGGAGATTCCGATTAGTTTCAATATCAATACCCGTCTGAGCCGCCTGAGCTGGGCGTTGGCCGACGGCAAAATCGATTTCACGGAGGCAAGGGAGAGGTTCGCTGGCATTATCAGCAGCCCCCCGGAAGACCGGCGGCTGGTGCTTCTGCTTGCCTCGCTTGCCAACGGGGCCTTCTGCCGTCTTTTCGGAGGGGACTGGGCGGCTGTCGGCGTGGTCGTGGCCGCGACTATGGCCGGGTTTTATATCAGGCAGTTGCTGTGCGGAAGGAAGATGGACCTGCGGGTGGTGTTCATCATCTGCGCGTTTGTCTCGTCGGTAATCGGAGCCTCGGCATCGCTTTTCGGGCTTGGGGCGACGCCGGAGATAGCCGTCGGCACGAGCGTGCTCTACCTCGTGCCTGGTATTCCGTTTCTTAATTCGTTCAGCGACCTGCTTGCGGGGCACTATATCTGCGCGTTCTGCCGGATGACCCACGCTGTGATTCTTACCTGCTGCCTCTCGCTCGGGTTGTGCGGAGGGCTGCTGTTGATGGATATCGGTATGTTTTGACCAGTTACTTATGTTGAGTGAATTTTTCCAGGATGCTTTGTTCGCGGCGATTGCCGCTATCGGTTTCGCCGCTATCAGCAACCCGCCCCGGAGGGCGTATCTCTATTGCGCCATTATCGCCGCAGCGGGCCATTCGGCCCGGTTTCTGCTGATGCGCCCGGAGGTAATGGGTCTGCATATCATACTCGCTACCGCTGCGGCGTCGTTGCTGGTAGGAGTCCTGGCCGTGCTTTTCTCACCGGTTGTCAAGGCTCCCGCTGAAACGTGCCTGTTCCCGTCGTTGCTGCCGATGATTCCCGGAATCTATGCCTACCGTACGGTCGGGGCGCTCGTGATGTGTCTTTACCGTAGCGGAGAGGAGTGTTTCCGCCATTACTTCTATCTCTTCGCGAGCAACGGGCTGACCTGCGCCTTCATTCTCCTGGCGATGGTCGTCGGGGCTACGATTCCTATATTCTTGTTAAAGAAAATCTCTTTCCAGGCCACAAGATAGCTAACTCTTTTTGCGTTACTAAGATACAAACATATTTTCACGTATGGAACTACGCCAACTCCGTTATTTTGCCAAACTCGCCGAGACACTGAACTTCTCCGAAGCGTCCCGCGAGCTCTTTATAACCCAAAGCACCCTTTCGCAGCAAATCAAGCAGCTCGAACAGGAGCTTGACACCCTGCTGTTCCGGCGCGACAGCCACAACGTGGCTCTGACGGAGGCGGGGGAGGCGATGCTCCCCTACGCGATTAAGACAATCCGCGACTCGCAGCTCTGCGCGGAGCGCGTAAACGACCTTCGCGACCTGCTCGCGGGCACGCTGAACATAGGCGTCACTTACTCGTTCAGCCCGATGCTGACCGAGACGCTCCTGGAATTTATGAAGCTATATCCCGGGGTGAAGCTCAACGTGGTCTACAAGCCTGTCGCCGAGCTGATGGAGCTGCTTGACGAGCGGGTGGTGGATTTCGTGCTCGCTTTCCGGCCTCGCCAGGAGGCGCGGTCGATTGAGTCGCACGTCCTGTTCCAAAACTATCTGGCGGCGATTGTCAGCACGGACCATCCCCTCGCGTCGCGCGAACGCGTGACCCTGGAAGAGCTTGCCCGCTACGACCTGGCGCTCCCTTCCAAGGGGTTGCAGGCGAGGTCGCATTTCGATGCGGTAACTGCCGGGCGGGAAGTAGATTTCCGGGTGAGGGTGGAGCTTAACGAGGTGAATATCCTTCTGAAGCTGATCAGCCGGAGCCGCCTGGCGACGGTCCTGGCTGAGGCTACCGCCCATAACGCCGCGGGGGTGAAGGCCGTCCCGCTCGACATTCCTGGCAACGAGATGATAGGTTGCGTCCATACCCTGCGCGACAGCTACCGCAAACGCTCGATGCTCGAGTTGCTGCGCATGCTCAGCGAGTCGGCCGCCATCCGGGAGCGCGTCAACGCCTGGCTGTGATGAATGTTTTTGCGGCGATGGGGCGTAATCTCGCGCTTTTTCAGTACCTTTGCAGCCGAATGTCAACAACCCCCGCCGCCCCCTGAGGCGCGGCGCCTAATTTCACCTCCGAGAGAACCCGACCGCAATGTTCAGAGTCAAACGTCTATACAGGTTTATGCTGCGCAGTTTCCTGCCGCTGTTCCTTATGACGTTTTTCATATGCCTGTTCATCGTGCTGATGCAGTTCCTCTGGCGCTATATCGACGACCTGGTGGGGAAGGGGCTTGAAATCCACGTGCTCGGCGAGCTGTTCTTCTACGCCGCGCTGACGATGGTTCCCATGGCGCTCCCGCTCGCGATTCTGCTCGCGTCGCTGATGACATTCGGTAACCTCGGCGAGCGGTTCGAGCTTACGGCGATGAAGGCCTCCGGGGTATCGCTTGTGAAGGTCATGCGGCCGCTGATTGTGTTTATCGCCCTGGTGGCGGTCGGCGCGTTCTTCTTCCAGAACTATGTGCTGCCGATCGCGCAGACGAAGATGTGGACCCTCCTTTATTCCGTGCGTCAGAAATCGCCGGAGGTCGAGATTCCCGAGGGGGTATTCTACGACCAGATTCCGGGCTACAACCTGTATGTCGAAAGCAAGAATCCCGAGACCGGGACGCTGTTCGATATGATGATTTACGACGTAAGCCGCGGATTTGACAACACGCGCGTCATCCTGGCCGATTCCGGCCACCTGAAGATGGCCGACGACAAGGCGCATCTCTTCCTCCAGCTCTACGACGGGGAGCAGTTCGAGAACCTCCGCGACAACAACGGCGGAGGTACAACTTCGACGGGGGCATACCAGCCATACCGCCGCGAGACATTCAAGACCAAGGAGATACTGGTCGCCTTCGACGCCAATTTCAACCGCATGGACGAGTCGGGGATGCGCAACCAGTATGTCGGCAAGAATATAGAGGAGCTTCAGGCGACAATCGACTCCGTAACCCTCCGAGTCGACTCTATCGGCAACTCCATCGGAACCTCCATCAAGGAGTATCCCTACGCCGGAATTTCCTATTATAAGATGGATTATTCCAACCCGGAGAACCCTAAGACCGTGCGCAAGCCGGTAGCGCTCGACAAGCCGATCGATATCGACTCAGTTTTCTACAAGGAGAAGCCCTCGATGACCCGTTCCTACCTGGCCCAGGCTCTCAGCAAGGCCCGCCAGATGAAGCAGGACTATGAGTTCCAGAGCTATACGATGGCCGACGACAAAAAGACCATCCGCCGCCACGGTATCGAGATGCACAAGAAGTTCACCCTCTCGTTCGCATGCCTGATTTTCTTCTTTATCGGTGCGCCGTTAGGGGCGATCATACGCAAGGGGGGTATCGGCACTCCGCTCGTTATCAGCGTCTTTCTCTTCATCTTCTACTACATAATCGACAATACCGGCTACAAGATGGCCCGCGACGGCAAAGTAGAGGTGTGGGAGGGGATATGGCTCAGTTCCTTCGTGCTGCTCCCTCTCGGCGTGTTCTTTACCTACAAGGCCGTGCGCGATTCGGCGGTGTTCAATTTCGACGCGTACAAGCTCTTCATACTCCGTCTGCGGGGCAAGCTGCGCCGCGAGCTGGAGGTCAAGGACTTCACAATGACAGAGGTAGAACCGCGGACGGCTCTCGAAGTGCTGCGGAAACTCGACCTCGCGACGGTCGAACTGACCGAGGCTTACCGTCGGCTCCCGTTCTACAAGCGGTGGTATTATATGCTGAAGCGCTTCCCGCAGCGCGATGCCGCCCAGGCCGCCCTCAACGAGGCCGTCGACTATCTCTCCAATACCCGCGAGCGGCAGGTCATACAGCTTGTGAACCTGTATCCGTTCCAACTGACGGTCAGAAACGCCGAATCGGTGCGCCGCGCGACCTCTTCGCTCGAAGCGTTGTTTAAAAAACAGTTAGAAACAAACCCAACATCAGAATAATGAAATCACCTATGGACTCCGAAAAGATAAAGCTTGACTCTATTGAAGACGCTCTCGCCGATTTCCGCGAGGGCAAGATGGTGATTGTCGTTGACGACGAAGACCGCGAAAACGAGGGTGACCTCATTGTCGCTGCCGAAAAAATCACCCCCGAACAGGTGAATTTCATGCTGAAAAACGCCCGCGGCGTGCTCTGCGCCCCGCTGACAATCAGCCGTTGCCGAGAACTCGGCCTGGAGCCGCAGACAGTGAACAACACCTCAGTGCTCGGTACCCCCTTCACTCTGACCGTCGACAAGCTCGAAGGATGCTCCACCGGGGTTTCCATCCACGACCGCTGCGCGACAATCCGCGCCCTGGCCGATCCCGCCTCCACCCCGGAGACTTTCGGTCGTCCGGGCCATATCAATCCTCTGTACGCCCAGGATGCCGGGGTGCTCCGCCGCTCCGGCCATACCGAGGCCGCGGTTGACCTGGCACGCCTCGCCGGACTGCGGCCCGCCGCCGCCCTGATGGAGATTATGAGCGACGACGGTTCAATGGCGCGCCTTCCGGAGCTGCGCCGCCGTGCCGACGAGTGGGGGCTGAAGCTGATTTCAATCGCCGATCTGATTGCCTACCGCCTGAAACAGGAATCGCTTGTAGAGGAGGGGGTCGAGGTTGACCTCCCGACCGCCTACGGCCACTTCCGCCTGATTCCGTTCCGCCAGAAAAGCAACGGCCTGGAACACATCGCGATTATCAAGGGGGACCTTCATACCGACGAGCCCGCGCTCGTGCGCGTCCACTCCTCCTGTGCTACCGGCGACATATTCGGCTCCCTGCGTTGCGACTGCGGCGAGCAGCTCCATCAGGCGCTCCGCATGATTGAGAAAGAGGGTCGCGGAGCCGTAGTCTACCTCCTCCAGGAGGGACGCGGTATCGGTCTGATGGACAAAATCAAGGCTTATAAGCTCCAGGAAGAGGGCATGGATACCGTCGAAGCCAACCTCCACCTGGGCCACAAGGCCGACGAGCGCGACTACGGCGTAGGCGCACAGATTCTCCACTCGCTCGGCATAAAGAAGATGCGCCTGATGACCAACAACCCCGTCAAACGCGTAGGTCTCGAAGGCTACGGCCTCGAAGTCGTGGAGAACGTCCCAATCGAAATCGAGCCTAACGACTACGACCGCTTCTACATGTCGACCAAGAAGCACCGCATGGGCCACGACCTCCGCCGCGTCGACTGACCCCCCTCCGCCGTATCGACTACCCCCATCCTCCGCCGTATCGACTGCCCCCTCCAACCAACCTAAGCCTCAGCGGAGCGCCCGGATGGCGCGTTGCCGTGAGTAACATCGTGTCGAACCCCGGAGGGGTGAGGCGCGGTGATTTATGTCGGTGTGCTTGGGGAAAGCTCCCGTAGGGTGCGGGTCTGTGGTATCAGGGTGTTTAAGAGGAGATTGGAAGAAGTGTGGACACACAGATTTTTATGGTCGCAAGCTCCCCACGGATGCGACAGATTTACACAGATTTTTTTGTCGCATACTTTATACGCCGACTGCGGGTTATAGCAACAACCATATGTTTATTTAACGAGCCTAATCCCTCCTTTACAAAAGGAAAATCTGTGTTTATCCGTCGCATCCGTGTTATAGCGCTTTGCGCTATAATCAAATCTGTGTGCCCCATATCTTTCCTATTCCTTATTATTACACACATGTTACCACGGATCCGCACCCTCCGGGCGCTCCGCCCTTACGTCTGACATAGTCCACCGCGCCTCACCCCTCCGGGGTTCGACACGGTGTTACTCACGGACCCGCGCCCTCCGGGCGCTCTGCTATCGCTTCGCCTGGACGCAGTCTAAGTGTGCTCTGCGGGCAAAGCAGTTGAGGGGATAAGCAAATATCTTGACGGGGTTCATTGTACGGAATGAGGTCGGAATCTTTTGTTTTGAGGGGTAAATTATTGCAAGTTATTGCGTAATAAAAAATAATGCGTAAACTTGGGATACAAAATTAGGAATTTATCACCAATTTTCATAGTCTGATTTTGAGGGGTTTATGGTTTTTGAACCGCTGATGATATGCGGTTGTTTGCTGTTTTTTTCTCATTCAGTACACAATTTGTACGATTCAGTTGTTAATATGTGTTGAGGGCGATTTTCAACGATTACCAAACCGCGCTATCTTTGCGCAAAACTCAGAATAGCAGCCTATGGCAAAAGTTGAAAACAAGAACAAACAAAATCCAAAACTCGTCCAGACAGTCCTGAAAGACGGACGCGCCAGCCTCGCGCTGGAATACTATCTCGGACGCACTGAGACCCCCGTACTTGATGACGAGGGCAACCATGTCATATACACCGAGGGGGCAATGGCGGGGAGACCAAAATACAAAATCAAACACAACCGCAAACGTGAAAATCTGAACCTGTATCTTATTCTGCATCCCCGGACACAGGCAGAGCGAACCCAGAACAAGAACACTCTCTCCCTCGCCGAGAAGATACGCTTTGAGCGTGAGCAGGAATTTCTCGAAGACCGCGAGGGATACCGCCTGAAGAAAGAGAAGGAAACTGACTTTCTCCGCTACTTCCGCAGACACCGCGACGATGAAGTCTATGCCACGCCGACGAGGGTCGCCCTCGGCACAGCCTACCGGCGTTTCATAGACTTCCTTTCCGGCATTCAGAAATACCGCCGCTACACCGAGTTTCTCAGGATGGACCTCCTCACCCCGGAAATGGTGTCGGGATATGCCGACCACCTGAAGAAAGTATCGGTCGGTTACGGGGCGTCGCACTGCCTCGGAATGTTCAAAAAGGTGATAGCCTGCGCCGTGGAGGAAGGACTGATGAAGAAAAACCCTGCCAAGGGGATTGTCATGCGCATGGACCGCCTCGCGCTGAGAAAGTCGATACTTACGCTTGACGAGGTGAAAACCCTCGCCATTACCCCTTACGAGGGCGGAGAGCCAGACATAAGGCGGGCGTTCCTGTTCAGCCTTTATACAGGCATCCGCTGGTGCGACGTGCGGAAACTGAAATACTCCAATGTGGATTTCGCCACCGGGGTGTTGAAATTCGAGCAGAGCAAGATTGCAGGACGCAGCAAGAACAGCGGCGTTGTGACCCCGCTGAGTCCGATGATACTTAAACTCATCGGTCCACCCCCGACCGGGGAAGCCCTGTCGCAGACCATATTCACCCTTCCGAGTTCGTGGTCCTGCAACTACCATATCGGGAAATGGGTCGCAAAGGCCGGCATCCCCAAGCATATCACATGGCACTGTGCCCGGCACAGTTTCGCGGTGAACGTGCTTAACAACGGTGCCAATATAAAGACGGTGCAGGCACTTATGGGACACGCCAGCATAGAGATGACGGAGAAATACCTCCATGTCGTTGACGAGCTGAAACACAAGGCCATTAACAGCCTCCCTGAGCTTGATATGGCACAGTGATTGATTCGACAGCAGTAAAGCCGACACAGCCGTGTGTCGGCTTTTTTCGTGCCCTTATTGAAGCGTTGAGTCCGTTTTGGATGTTCGAGGGCAAGATACCGTAAAAATATCCATTTTTGTTGTTTTCAGACATCAATACATTATATATTGAATGTATTATATCCAGATTTTGGAAACATCCTGACACATTAGTGACATTGTTATGACAATACTCTGACAATCCGCTATTTGTAAAAATCAAAAGCCCTGCCAACATTGTTATACCTCCGACTGCCGCAAAGCCTCCGCGGGTCGCGGATTTAATATTAACGCAGAAAAAAATGAACATTTAGCCGTGTTACGGCGATTTTACATATTGCATGGGTATGTAAACCCTATACTTTGCGGTCTTATTTTATTAGATGGATAACAACATAGTCATTATCCCCTTTGAGAATTTGAGGGAGTTAATCAACAACGCGGTCAGCGAGAGCCTTGATAAAATACTCGCAGCATCACAACCCAAGAGGGAACAGGAATCGGTGGACATAGACGGTGCGTTGGAGTTTCTAAATTCCAACGGCTACCGCATTGCCAAGGGCCAGCTATATAAGGAAACGTCTGCCGGCAACATCCCATTCCACAAATTCGGGCACCGTCTCCACTTCCGCATATCCGAACTGAGGAAGTGGGCGGAGTTTCGCCTGACCGCCGGGAACGCGGTCGGATACCTTGACTATGCGCAGGATAATAAACGATAAATAAGGTCACATTACAGTCATCATGTAAAAAGTCAGAAAGCTGTCATAACTCTGTCAGTAGCCTGTCAGGGAAAACATCACAGTGTCGATGTTTTAATTCTGAAAATCGCCCAAAAACAAAAACGAAACAATGAAGATACGACAAACAAGACCCCCTCCCCGGTGACAGGGGCACCCGAAAAAGGAATAGGCCCTATTCCCACGGAAATAAGAGAAAACCGAAACATAAAAACAGGAGCGTAAATCCATGATTGGGCTCCGTAACATTTATTCACTAACAATGAGCGCAACAGCCATAGATTATTGCAGCGAAATAAGTGCTATGCGAGTCCGCATGGATGAGATGCACGGCATAATGCAAAGGGTGCTGGAGTTTGTGGACGGTCCAGACTCAGCACCGAGAAAAACAAAAGGGAGACCGCAGTATGAGGACTACTATCTTGATGACGTGGAGAGGAACTACCTTGTCACCTGCAAGGAACTCCAGCTGATCTGGATGGTATGCGAGAGGACAGCCTACCGCTACATCAAAAAATACAGCCTTACCGATGTAGGGGACGGAGGCACGGGCCAGTTCAGGCTCGGAGACGTCACCGACGCGATATCCACATACGGGATTGACTTCAGCCGCAAGACAATAATGGCGATACTCGAAAAACGCCGCATAAAAACGCCGCCACGCCCATGACAACCGACACCACAGCCCTTATGGGCCTTCTCAGGACAGTGCTTGAGAGGCTCGACAGCATAGACAGCCGTCTAAACGGCACTGAATACCAGATGCCACGGCTGCTGACCCCCAAGGAGGTGGAACGGAAGTTCGGGATAAGCGAGCGGCAGCAGTACAATCTCAGGAAAGACGGCACACTCCCATATATCCGCAAGACACCCGGCGGTCCCATACATTACCTGACCCCCGACGTGCTCGGATACATACTGGGTGACGACACCCGCGGCTGCGTCGCGGCCGGAAAACGGCAAGAGACCGTCCACATAGCAACATAGACAAAATGGCACAAGACCAGACACCCGACAAAGAACAGGTGCTCATAGCCCGCAACAACGAGACAGGCCAGACCGGAGCGGTCGCTGGGCTTAACGAGGACGGCACACCTATAATGAAGGATGTGAAGACCGCCTCACTCGGAGACCTTGTGAAATTCAACATACGCCAGAACCCGGTAGAGGCCTTCCTGTCCAACTTCATGCGGCAGTGCAAGAACCCCTCGCTGTTCGGGTTTTTCAAGGCCGACGCAGAAACATTCGACAAGGTGGGTCCCGTCATGGCCGAGATGCTCAAAGACCCCGAAGCCAACAAAGACCTCCTCGCCCCGGCAAAGGTCGAACTACCCTCACAGGAGGAGAGCAAAAAGGAGAGCCACTACAAGGCCATTGACCCCGACAAGGTGGACTGGGAGGAACTCGGCACCCGCTGGGGCATCGACCGAAAATCGCTTGACGAGTCAGGAGACCTTCGCGAGATGCTCTACAACCGCAAATCGGGCCTCGTCACAGTCACCCCGACGCTGTTCGGAGAGAAATACACGCTGGCGGCGCGACTGTCATTCAGGACCGACCCCGACGGCAGCGTCAAGGTGGTGCCCCATTTCATATGCAGACAGCCACGGCTCGACGAGGAATTCAAGGGCATCACCTTCACCGACGAGGACAAGGCCAACCTCCGCAACACTGGCAATCTCGGACGTGTGGCAGAGCTGACGGACAGTGCCACCGGGGAGAAAGTCCCCTCCTATGTCAGCATCGACCGCTATACCAACGAGATTGTATCGGTGCCTGTCAAGGACGTTTATGTCCGCGACACCATAGGCCAGACCAAGCTCACGATGCAGGAGGTCGAGGAACTGAAAAGCGGGAAGGCCCTCCCACCCAAACGCATCTCCGGCAAGAACGGCAAGGAATACACCGTGACCCTCCAGATCAGCGCAGACCGCCGGGACGTGGAATTTGTCCCCAAGGGAGCTAAAAAGCAGAAACAGTCGCAGACTCAGGACGGCACACCCAAGGTCAAGACAAACACATGGCTGACCAAGGACGGCACCCTCAAGCACCTGTCGCAGTGGGACCACATACCGCTGACCGAACAGCAGCAGAAGGACTATGAGTCCGGAGGTGTCGCGGTGCTGACTAACCGCGTCGACAAGAAGGGGAATCCCTGCACACTGTACCTATGGTACAACCCGGAGAAGCAACGGGCCGAGGCCGTGCCCGATGACCCGCGACAGGGCAAGACAATCGCGCCCTCCAACGAGAGCCGCGTCCAGACTGCGGTCAACAACGAGGGCAAGACCAACGAGGCCACCAAGGGCGTAAAGGAGCCTCTTGATAAGGGGCAGACGGCCCCCAAGGACAGCAAGCAGAAAAAGCAGTCCAAAGGCCGCAAGGTGTAATAGATAAATTCAGAATTAAAACAAAGACACATAAATGACAAAAATATTCATACTGACAGAGAGCCGCACGGTGGCGAAGACAATCGCCCAGTCGCTCGGCGTGAACATCCAGCGCAAGGGGTATTACTCGAAAGGCGACATCTCGGTGTCATGGACCGGGGGCAACATCGTCACCGCGAAACCCAAGTCACGATTCGAGTTCAGCGTGTCATCCGACATGACCGCCGACGAGACCTTCGCCGCCAACTACCGTTTCGGCCCGCGCGAGAAACGCGGTGACAAGTCTTCGCGCGCTGCCCGCGACGCAGCCCAGCTTTCGGTAATCAAACGGCTGTGGCAGGAGTCCGACATAGTTTTCAACGCCATGAAACCCTCGGCTTTCGGCGAGGTCATGTTCGAGAGCATGAAAAACCATATCGGATGCAGCACCACGACTTCGAGGCTGTGGCTGCGTCGTATCACACGCGCGGACATCGAGGCTGCAATCTCTGATGCCGGACACCTCCCTGCGGGATACGACCAGTTTCATGACAACGCAATCGCGGAGTTCACAATCGGGGTCAAGCCGGAAGACGCCGGGGTAGCCGCCGATGCCCCGTCCGACGCCCCTTGGGGTCTTCCCGAATTGCAGAACGCGGCGGAGAGCCGGTTCGGAATATCCCCGTCGGCCACCGTCGCAGCCGCCATGTCGCTTTACAACAAGGGCCTCATATCGTATCCCTCCGCCTCAAACATCCTTCCACCGTCGGCAGCCGCCGACATTTCGGAGGCTCTCGCGATGCTCCGCCATAACCCGTCGGTGGGTAAATATGCGGAGAACACCGAAGTAACCGGCAACGAGGGTATCTGGAGAGCCGGGGCCGACGGTATCGCGCACTACGCGATCACCGTAACCGGACTTCTTCCAGTCGACCTGACCGCAGACGAGAGCAAGGTCTACAAGCTGGTTGCAGTCCACCTGACGGAGCTGTTCGCCAAATAGACGGGCATCCGGCCTTATGTCAGGGGCTGCGGAATAAAACAAGTGGCAGACGGGGATTTATCCGTCTGCCACTATTACCCGGCAAGACAGTCCGGGCCGACGGGAAAATAGATACGGGGCAAAACGACACCCGGTATTCCGTCGGGACAATGAAAAACCATGACGCGAGATGAAAGATGCACAGGATTACGCGCTGCTCGACTTTTATGTCCAATATCTGCGCCGACACCTTGCCGACCACCATTTCGACAAGTACAACAACGAGAAATTCATATCGGAACGTGCCGATTCGGCACTTGACACATATATAACGAACTTCCTTAGCGGCCGCGCCCCGCACATATGCCAGGAATTGGCGATGCGCACATTGCTTGAAGGGCTGTACTTCTCCCGCTATGACGCTGTTCACGAGGTGATAGAGGAAGACTGCTGGACACGGCTCACCCCGGAGACATGGGAGCCGACGGCGGTGCATATGGCGCGGCACCGGGAGGTAAGGCCCGTGCTCGACCGCCACAATGTCAACGGGGACTACCCGGATGACCGTCAGGCGTTGCATGACGAGCTTCTCGGCACGATAACGGAAATACTCGACGGCTATGAGCTATAACCGTTTGAACACCATGCGCGACAACACCGAGGCCATACGTCTGGCGTTCAGACTCGGTGTCGAGCGCAGGGGGCCTGACATACAGGAGTGCGGCATATTGAGGAAATACGCCGGATTCGGGGGGCTGAAGTGCATCCTCAATCCCGCTGACAGTATAGCGGATGCCGCGCAGTGGAGCAAGTCGGACATCGGACTGTTCACCCCGACAGTGGAACTGCGCAGGATGATACACGATTATTCAACGGATGACCGGGAGTTCAAGGGGTATATGGACTCGCTCAAAGCCTCGGTGCTGACGGCCTTCTATACCCCGCAGCCGGTCATTGACGCGATAGCGGAGTCCTTGCAGGACGCCGGTGTCGTCGCCAAGCGGTTTCTTGAACCGAGTGCTGGGCGTGGTGACTTCATAGACACCTTCATGTCCACAAACGCGGGCATGGAAGTCATGTCCTTTGAAAAAGACCTGCTGACAGGGCGGATACTCTCCGCGCTGCATCCCTCGACCACCGTGAGGGCGGAAGGCTTCGAGAATATCGAGAAAGACTTTGAGGGCTATTTCGACGTGGCCGCGTCCAATATCCCTTTCGGGGACTTCGCGGTTGCCGACCCTCTATATGCAAAAAGCAAGGATACCGCCTACCGTCAGGCAGCCAAGGCGATACACAACTATTTTTTCCTGAAGGCACTCGACACCGTGCGCGAAGGTGGCATCGTGGCGTTCATCGCCCCGCAGGGGGTGATGAACGCGGCCTCCCCGTTTGTCAGGATGGAGATGGTCAGACGCGCCGACCTCGTTGCCGCGCTGCGCCTCCCCAACAACACGTTTACAGAGACCGCCGGCACCGAGGCCGGGAGTGACCTGATAATCCTCCAGAGACACGACGGCAAAAAATCACTTTCGGCAGACGAGGAATTCTTCATCCAGAGTGTCGTTGATTCCGAGACGAAGGTCTCCGGCAACAAGTTCTTCACCGCGTTTCCGCAAAACGTCATCTGCACCGATGCAAAAATCGGGACGGACCAGTACGGCAAACCCGGTATAATCTATACCCACAACGGTGGCGTGGAAGGAATAGCGCGTGATTTGCGCGCGGCCCTCGATGTGTCAATGCGTCTTCGTCTCGATGTTGACCGCTACAACGGCTATTCACCGAAACTGACTCCGCCCGACACCCCGACCGAAAAGCAGGATACCGCCGAAAAAGAAAACCGGAATATTGCCGAAAGGACGGAAGTGCCAAAGGAAAAGCCGCTGTTGCAGCAGTATCAGGAGATGAAAAAGAAACATCCCGACGCGATACTGATATTCAGGGTCGGTGACTTTTATGAGATGTTCGGAGACGACGCTAAGGAGGCATCGGAAATTCTCGGCATAACGCTTACCACCCGCGCCAACGGCCGCAATAGCCGGATTGAACTGTCGGGATTTCCGCATCACGCCCTCGACACATATCTCCCCAAACTCGTCAGGGCCGGCAAAAGGGTGGCTATCTGTGAGCAGATCGAACAGCCTAAGAAGGAGAAGACGACAAAACAGAAAACAGGTGAGGAGCATCCGCAACAGTCCGAAACATCCGTAAATGAACGGGAGAAACCGCAAAAGGCCGTCTCTGCGGCAACGGAAGAACACCAGCCGACAGCCGACACGGAGACCCGGCCAGCCGACATCGGACAGGAGATTGAGACCTCCGGGGTGTCCGGGACTTCTGATGAGCCCTTCCAATATGACGACAATCCCGACCCCCGGCTGTATGCCTACAACCTTTTCGGAGAGCTGGAGCCGAGGGACTCGCCACGGCATCCGCGCAGGGTGTCACCAAAGCCCAAGGAGGAAAATGAGACCGAACCCCACAAGCCCAAGGTGGAGAAACCGCTTCCTCCGAATGTCAAACTTAGGCAGCTTTCGGAGGAGGAGCTGAAATTATACGGCGCGCTCAACTGGGATGACAACCCTCCGATAAACGGTTTTTATGAGGCCATGATGTCGATAGCCCACCGCCAGCTCGCAGAGCGTGAAAGGCTGGAGGCACAACGGATGTCGGAGGAGGCGGCAAAGGCCGCGGGCATACCTGACGGAGACACATATATAGAAAAGACCGAGGGAGATTTCATACCGGGGCAGCGCAACCGCCCGACAAAGGTAGAGGCGATAGCCGTTCCCGATGACAGGAGCATGGATCCGCGTCATTTGTCGGAAGAGCACTTCCAGCGTTACCACAAGAACGGCTCCCTTGTCCTATCCGACGGGCAGGTGGGTGTTCTCTCGCAGGTCACCAAGTACGGCGCGACATTCACCCCCTTGAAACTGAAACCGGAACAGGAAAAACGGGCGATGCTGTATATATCCCTTTCAGACACTTACCAGTCCCTCTATAATTTCGAGGCCGACACCCATGAGGCAAGCCCCGTCGAGCGTGAGCGGCTGAACAGACTGTATGACGAATTTGTGAGCAGATACGGACACCTTAACGAGAAGAGCAACATCCGATTCATAATGATGGATGCCAACGGGCGTGACGCGCTGGCGTTGGAACGGGGCGAGGAGGGGCGGTATGTCAAGGCCGACATATTCGACCACCCTGTCGCCTTTGCGGTTGACGAGGTTGCATCCGTCGAGACCCCGATGGAGGCTCTTTCCGCATCGCTCAACAAGTTCGGGGAGATACGTCCCGGCTACATGGCCACATTGGTGGACATGAATGAGGAGGAGATGCTCGACAGCCTCGAAGGACACATATATTATAATCCCCTTGTGGACGGATATGAGGTCGCCGACCGTTTCATCGCAGGCAACGTGGTGAGGAAGGCGGAGGAAGTCTCGGCATGGATTGACAGGGAGGAAGAGCGCATCAAGGGATTTCCCGGCTATGACGGCATCGAGCCTTATATCGCTTTGGCCCGCGAGTCATTGAAGGCATTGGAGGAGGCCACTCCACGCAGGATAACCTTTGACGAGCTGGACTTCAATTTCGGCGAGCGGTGGATACCCCCGCAGATATATTCCGATTATATGTCATACCTCTACGGCACGGACATAACCGTGACATACTCCCCCTCGCTTGACGAGTTTTCGGCAACCAACCGCCGGGGAAACATGAAGATTTGGGAGGAGTTCTGTGTCCGTGGATATTACCGCGTCTACGACGGCATGAACCTGTTGAGACACGCCCTGCACAATACGGTGCCCGAAATAAAGAAGTCTGCCGGCAAGGACGAGAACGGCAATGACATAAAGGTGCCGGACAGTCAGGCCATACAGCTTGCCAACACGAAAATCGACGAGATACGCGACGGATTCATAGACTGGCTCGGCTCACAGCCGCAGGAGTTCAAGGAGCATCTTGCAGACCTCTATAACCGAAAATTCAATTGTTTCGTGCGTCCCCATTATGACGGCTCCCACCAGACATTTCCCGACCTCGACATGAAGATGCTCGGTGAAATGTACGGCATCACCTCCATATATCCGTCGCAGAAAGACTGTATCTGGATGCTCAAACAAAACGGCGGCGGGATATGCGATTTCGAGGTCGGATGCGGTAAGACATTAATAATGTGCATAGCGGCACATGAGATGCACCGTCTCGGTCTTGCCCACAAGCCGATGATTATCGGTCTCAAAGCGAACATAGCGGAGATAGCCGCCACATATCAGGCGGCATATCCCAACGCCCGGATACTGTTTGCCGACGAAAAAAGTTTCACCAAGTCCAACCGCGTGAATTTCTTCAACAACATCAGGAACAATGACTACGACTGCGTGATAATGTCGCACGACCAGTTCGGCAAGATACCGCAGTCCCCTGAAATTCAATCCGAGATACTTCAGGCGGAGCTGGATTCGGTGGAGGAGAACCTCGAAGTCGTCCGGCAGCAGGGCAAGGACGTGTCAAGGGGTATGCTCAAAGGCCTTATAAAGCGCAAGGAGAACCTGACGGCAAAGATTGCGACAATCCGGCATCAGATGGACGAGGCCAAGGATGACATGGTGGACTTCAAGCAGATGGGCATAGACCACATATTTGTTGACGAGAGTCACATTTTCAAGAACCTCATGTTCAACACCCGCCACAACAGGGTCGCGGGGCTGGGCAACAGTGACGGGAGCCAGAGGGCGTTGAACCTGCTGTATGCCATACGCACCATTCAGGAGCGTACCGGGCGAGACCTCGGAGCGACATTCCTGTCAGGCACCACAATCTCCAATTCATTGACGGAGCTGTACCTGCTGTTCAAATATCTTCGCCCGAAAGAACTTGAAAGGCAGGAAATCCGCTGTTTCGACGCATGGGCGGCGATATTCGCCAAGAAGACCACCGACTATGAGTTCAATGTCACCAACACCATAGTCGCCAAGGAGCGTTTCCGCTATTTCATAAAGGTGCCGGAGCTGGCGGCATTCTATAACGAGATTACGGATTACCGCACTGCGGAGGATGTGGGGGTGGACCGGCCCGGAAAGACGGAGATACTGCACAACATCCCCCCGACACCTCAGCAGGAGGAATATATCAAAAAGCTCATGGAGTTCGCTGAGACCGGGGACGCCACCGTTCTGGGGCGCGCCCCGCTGTCTGAATCGGACAAGACAGCCAAGATGCTAATAGCCACCGACTATGCACGGAAAATGTCTATGGATATGCGCCTTATCGACCCTGCCTATGGGGACGACCCCGGAAACAAGGCCAGCCATTGCGCCCGTATGATTGCGGAGTATTACCATAGATATGACGCGCACAAGGGCACTCAGTTCGTGTTCAGTGATTTGAGCACATACAAATCCGGCGAGTGGAACATATACACGGAAATCAAACGCAAGCTGGTGGAGGACTACGGCATACCGCCGGCTGAAATCCGCTTCATACAGGAGTGCAAGGGGGACACCGCGAGAAAGGCCATTTTCAAGGCAATGAACGACGGGGCCGTCAGGGTGCTGTTCGGGTCGACGCAGATGCTCGGCACCGGAGTTAACGCCCAGCGTCGCGTGGTGTGCATCCACCACCTTGACATTCCCTGGGTGCCTAAAGACCTTGAACAAAGGAACGGCAGAGGCCGACGTAAAGGTAACGAGGTGGCGAAACTCTATGCCGGCAACAACGTGGACATAATTATTTATGCCGTTGAGAAAACGCTCGACTCGTATAAGTTCAACCTCCTCCACTGCAAGGCCACGTTCATCTCGCAGCTCAAAAGGGGCGCTCTCGGATCGCGCACGATTGACGAGGGGGCGATGGACGAGCAGAACGGCATGAACTTCTCAGAGTACATGGCCATACTATCAGGCAACACCGACCTACTGGACAAGGCAAAGCTCGAAAAGCGCATTGCCGCCTTGGAGGGCGAGAAAAAGGCCCACAGCAAAGGCAAGGCGGATTCCGAGTTCAGGCTGCGTACTATAACGCATGACATTGACAACAATGAGGCCGCCTTGGGGCGCATGAGGGAGGACTATGCCCGGTACGAGGCTGTCGTGCGACGGGATAAGGACGGCATCCCTGTAAACAACCTGACGATTGACACCTGCAACCTCACTGACGAGCAGAATATGGGTGTGCATCTTCAAGGTCTCGCGCAACGGACTGACACGCACGGGCAGTACCAGCGTGTCGGCGAGGTCTACGGTTTCCCGATATCCATTATCTCGGAGCGCACTTTGGTTGACGGGCATGAGGCCGTGCAAAACCGTTTCGTAGTTGAAGGCAACTATAAATACAAGTACAATAACGGCTTTATCGCCATGAGCGACACCCATGCCGCCTGCATGAACTTTGTCAATGCCTTGGAGAAGATACCCGGCTTAATCGAGCAGTACGAGAAAAGGACTGCGGAATTGCGCGCCGATGTCCCGATGCTGCAAGCCATAGTGGACAAGCAATGGGGCAAGGAGGATGAACTGCGAAGGCTGAAAAGCGAACTTGCAGCCCTTGACCGTAAGATAGCCGCCGAACTTGCACCGAAACACGATGATGAAGGCGAGGGAAAGGCCGTCGGACATGACGAGGCTGTCTCGGCTCGTCAGGGAGCCGCAGCGGAAGTGCAGCCCCAAACCAAGCCGACAATGGTAGCCGAACCCCGCGCCATATATCAGAGGAGAAACACGCCCTCCGAAAATTCCCGGCTCCCGGTGCCAAGGGGTCGGAGAATTTAGATTTTACCTTGCACTTGACCGCTCTCGTCGGCATATCCGTACAATGGATATGCCGACGAGAGTCATTTTGCACACTGTCAGACCGTTAAAACAGATGATACGCGCTTGTTTACATAGCAATATGTCATATAAAAGAGGATATATCATATAAATGTAGCATAATACACTAAATATCAGCGTTATATTTAGATTATAGGATGAATGTATAGAAAAGATGCGATTAGGCACAATGGGGACGAGAAACCGTAAGCCGGACATTATTTAAGCCGTAGCAGCCGGTTGTGCTCTCATGTATCAGTTATCCCGATGGGGTCTGTAAAATTCAAAATCATAGATTATAAGCCTTTAATTTTCAATATTGTGTAGTTTTTACACTAACTCGGTAACAAGTCGGACTATGAAGGTATTGGAAGGCGGATATTATCATTTCAGAACAAAAAAGCAACAGGGAAAAGGTTAAGAAGTGTTAAATATTGAAGATTTTCACTTTTACATACATTGTGTAACGTAAATTTCATTATCTTTGCAACATGGTTCAGGCCAACAGGGTATTCGATTGCGGGCAACCTTGACACGTTCACCGCCCCCGCCGATTGGAACAAGCCTGACCTAAAGCAGATAAACCAACAAATTTCAATACTTTATGTCTAACCTTCTAACATCACTTGCGTATGAAAAAAGTGCTACTCTTTTCTGGCCTGTGTGGTTTGTCTGCGCTCCTGCTGCTCGCCCGTTCTCCGGGCGGTGTCGAGGGAGTGGATGCTTGGTTTAAGGCCGCTCCGGTCTCAGGCAACCTCCAGGGACGCTACCAATGGCTCGACTTTTCGGGCGATTCGGTGGTGCAGTATGCTCAGAACAGGGTTTCCGGATCCTATGTGTTCACACAGGACAGGACCCTGCTCAAGTCACTAAATTTCAATCCGGCACTCGACTTCTCGAAAGGTGACACCCCGAAATGGAGCGAGCTGCGTCGTTCGTCACTCATCCAAGGCACGATTATCGGGGTGTTCGCGCCTTACACGTTCACGACCGAGGGAGTTGTCTACGGGGTCGCAAGCGGTGACGGAGGCGGCAGTCTCGTCACCAGTGACCAGATTGTGCGGCCTGGAAGTATTGAGCCTCTGGACTACGGCGAGGCTCACGGTGAGGATTTGCTCTACACCGGAAAAGACTCCATACCTGAAAACACATTCAAGGAACACGCCACAAAGGTGCTTACCTATTACCGTGCGGCCAACCCGAACACTTCGGTATGGGGTGGTCCCGGCGGTACGTTGACAATCGGCGGCGCGTATTCATCCACAAACGAGCATTTCAACGGGCCGTTTGACACTTCCAATTTCGATAACAAGGGGTTCGAGGGATATTCCCCTGAGCTGCTGGTGTATAACCGCATCCTGACTCCCGGCGAAAGAAGGAAGGCCGAGAGCTATCTCGCCATGAAATACGGTGTCACCCTCAATGACTCCTATCTTGACGGGGACGGCAACCTCGTGTGGGACCGCGACGACGCAGGCGTATATCACAACCGCGTCACGGCAATTTCAAGGAACAAGGCCGGTGATTTTCTCCAGCCGATGTCCGCCACCTCTTATGAAGAGGGTCCCCTCTACACGTCGCTGCCTGAGAATGACAGTTACCACAAGTCCAACTCATACGGACTTCCGTCCGAGGCGCATCTGCTTGTCATGGGGCGCGAATACGGAAATCCGATGCCGGACAAGCTGTCACTGTTCTGGGGCGACGACGGCGGCACGTTGGAGACCTACACCTCACCTAACGACACCCTTTGGCACATCATGAACCGTACATGGCTGGTCAAGCCGAATATGCCGACGGTGGCCGACACCACGGCAGCGCGCTGGGCCGGAACGGGTATGACGGTGACACCCGAAGGCTTTCTTGACGTGATAAGTCAGGACGAGAACACTGCGGGAAAGGCACTGACGCCGGAACTGACCGACGGCACGGGACTCATAGAGTTCTCATGCCCCTCGTCACATCCCACGTTTGATGTCGGGTTTTCCAAGTCGGGCGACAGCGGATGCACATACGGATTCCGCATAGGCAGTGACGGCAGTGTCAAGGCGATAGCCAACGGCGAGGCCACGACCGCCAATGTCACGACCGATGTGAGCGGTGCGGATGTATCGGTCATGCTCTCCGACGGGGTTGTCTATCTGCGCATTGACGGCGAGGGCAGCGCGGCATATACCGTCGCCATTCCCGAAGATGCGAGAAATTCGACATATCGCGGTATAATCAGCGCGGAAGGCTCGGCCAATCCGCTGTACCTGACCTCCGTCCGCTCCAACGGCGCGGTGGAGACAGGGTATTTTGCTGAACTGGCGCATAACCTGACCCCCGACAAGGAGTTCTATCATTACAGCCGAAACCGTACCGTCATGCTGATAGACCCCACAGGGGAAGGCCGGTTCGACACCGACAATACGGTGATGGTACGCTGCACACCCCCTGACATCTCGCGTGGCAAGACCATGTTCCACAATATATTGTGGGATGCCGACGGCAGCGGCTCCGACGTGTTCACCTTCGCATACTTCGACGGCATAGACGCGGATGTTGACGTCGAGCCTACGACCTGTCTTGACGGTGTTCCCCAGAAGGACGGTGCAATCGACATCGGCATCAATATAGGCACACCTATATACAAGTACACGCTCACCGTTGACAGTGTGGCCGGGATGAACAAGGATGACCTTGTGGCAAGCGGCAGTTTCATGGGCAAGACCCACCGCATCGAAAATCTCGCTACCGGCACATATACGCTGACGGTATCGCAGGGTGGAGGCAACGACATCCACGGCAAGGGTAACCTGTTGTATTCAACCTACTCGCATACCGACCGCAGGTTCACAGGCGGCGATGTTGAGTGGACGGTGACCGAGACCGGCTCGTGGTACCGCATAGGCGCGGAGCCTTCGGTGGTCGAGGACATCACCCAGTGGGGATATGACGTGCGCGGTGACAGGGCATATTTCATCATCGACGGCTATACGAGTCTCACGCAAGGGGTGAACATCAAGCCCGGCGACACCCTCGGTCTCAGAATCAGCGGCATATATGTACGCTGGTATCACAATGGCGAGGAAGTCCTCAAAAAGAGTGCGTGGACTCTGCGCCTCTGGAGAATGTGTATCAAGTACGGTCGCGGTGACACGCATATCACCGGCCTGACAATCAACGGCACACCTGTCGAGGATTTTGAAATCAACGGCAATGTCCAGATTGAGACACCAAAGTCCAACACCGTCACCTATACAGTCCATGTCGGCAACGGTTGTGACCCGTCGGCTCCCAACGGCATCGAGCCTAAGCAGCCCGTGGTAATCGGCCAGTCCGATCCTCCCGGCGGCGACTATCCCGGCAACACCCGCAACAGCAACCTGTCGGTTGACGCCGAGGACGGCACGGCCCACATCTTCAACGCCATTCTTGACCGTGACCACTCCGGCCCCGCCACCCTCATGGTGTTCGACGCATCGGGCAGACTCGTGTTCGAGGGCGAGATGGAAGGTTCCGACATCAAGACCAAGCGTTTCACAGTTCCGATGAACGGTGTGTATATCGTCAAGGCAATTACGGCCGAGGGCGAACATACCCAGAAGATTCTTGCGAAATAACCGGAAACAACACAGTAACAACATAATAAACCGATTATGAAACGGATATACAACATAGCCGTTGCCACAGCTATACTCTCTGCGGTGGGTTTGTCGGGCGCGTGGTTCCTTTCGGGGCCTTCCGCCGGGGCGAACAATTCGCCGGGCAGCAGCGGCATAAACATAGAGGCTGACAGCCCTGCCTCCTCTCCGGGGACGGTGGTCAGCGAAAGCGGCAATTCCTCTCCGCAACAGCAGGAAAAAGTAAAGGACGCCGGCATAGCGGCCACGCAGCCGGCAAAAGCTCAAACCTCAAAGCAGGATGCGGACAAATATTCCCGCATACCTGACGGCGAGTCGGTAAAAGGGTCGTTCCGCAAGGGACAGGCTGACAGTCTGGCGGTGGCCGGCGGTGCAATCTCCTTCTCCGGAGGTACACTGCTGCGCGACACCGAACTGTCGGTGTCGGTGCTTGCCGAGGATGATATGCCCGAACTTGATTTTGCCATGACGAATGTCACGGCACAGGGCGAGGGATACCGGTTCCTGCCTCACGGCACTCACTTCTCTGAAGAAGGCGCAACCGTAAGGCTCGGCTACGATCGCACGAGGATTCCGAGCGGTTACACGGAAGACGACATACGCACGTTCTATTACGATGTCGAGCAGGAGCACTGGGTGGCTCTCGACCGCATAGCTGTCAACAAGGAGCTGGCCTATGTGGAGTCAAAGACTACCCACTTCACCGACATGATCAACGGTGTCATTCAGGCACCCGAATCACCTGAGACCGACGGTTTCGCCCCCACCATGATGAACGACATCAAGGCTGCGGACCCGACGGCGAAGCTCAACATCATCACACCTCCGACGGCTAACAACCGTGGCTCCGCCAACCTGCAATATGCCTTCGAGATGCCTCCTGCCCGCAACGGCATGGCTCCCTCATTGGCAATAAGCTACAACAGCGACGGCGGCAACGGCTGGCTCGGACAGGGCTGGGACCTCTCCGTCCCCTCTATAACGCTCGATACCCGCTGGGGTGTTCCGCGCTATGACCTGACCAACGAGACCGAGACATATTCACTCTCCGGCTCGATGCTCTCGACGATGGATGACAACGGCGCGATGAGCGTCGCCCACCGTGGTGACAAGATTGCCCGTAAGTCAGACCGTCAGTTCTATACCCGTCAGGGCGGTGATTTCTCCCGCATAATCCGCAAGGGCAGCAGCCCGGCCGATTACTATTGGGAAGTGACCGACAAACAGGGTGTGGTATATACCTACGGCGGCGAGGGCGCGGTGCTCAAAGGCACAATTACCGACCTCTCCGGAAATACCCGCGAGGTGATTTCCGAATGGAAACTCAAACGTGTTGTCGAGACTCACGGCGACTGGATTGAGTATGAATACAAGACATTTGACGAGCCTGTACGCGGCGGATTGGTTGCCAAGACAATCTATCTCTACACCGTCAAAGCGGGCAATGCCGAGAGCGACAGCCCGCATACGGTTGTCACTCTCACCGGTGACAAGGAAAAACGTCAGAAGGCCAACAACGCCCGTTACGGCTATCTGACATCTTCCAACCGTCTCCTTGAAAACGTGCAGATTGACTTCATGGGAGCGAAACTGCGCAGCTATTCGTTCTCGTATGTTGACGGCGCGTTCCACAAGGATATGCTCGAAAGTGTCCGTCAGTTCGACGACAAGGGCACCGAGTTCGCCTTCCAGAAGTTCGACTATTACGACGACGTTCAGTCGGGCAATGGCTATGTGCCTTTCAAGTCCGAGTCCGAGACATGGAACACCCACAATGACGGCCTCGACGCAGGTTTTATCAACCCGTTGCAGGGGATGGATATGTTCAGCGACAAGCCTTCCGCTCTTGGTGGCACGACAAGTTCATCGGTTGGTGGCTCGTTCTATGCTGGTGTCGGTCCCGACGACCAGAGCACAACCACTACGACAACCGGAGGTGGTGGCTTCAACTATTCAAATGACAAATCAAAGGGTCTGTCCACGTTTGTGGATTTGAACGGTGACGGTCTCCCCGATAAGGTTTACCGTGAAGGCGGAGCGTTGTATTATCGTCCTCAGCTAAGGGATGCCAATTCCGGTGAAATCTCATACGGAGAACCTATTAGGGTCAAAGGCATTTCCGGATTTTCTTCATCCAGCAGCAACACCTATTCAGGCGGTGCTGATGTTAAGGTCGGCTGGGGACCAGTTGCAGCTACTGTCGGTGTTGATTTGTCGAAAACTACCACAAAGACAAAGGAATATTTCTCTGACATCAACGGTGACGGTTTGATTGACCTCGTTTCAAATGGCAAGGTTTATTTCAACCATATCGAATTTGACGCACAGGGTAATGCCGTTCCGACATTCACATTGAGTAGTGCTGATACACCCAGCCCGATTATCTATGACCCCACCAAGATAGACACATCCGTCGGTGCGGTTGACCCGGAAGAGCAGGCAGAGGTACTGCGCATATCCCCAATGGAGGATGCAGTCCGCGTATGGGTAGCTCCAAGAGCTGGTGTAGTCAGCATTTCCGGCACAGTTTCGCTTGTTACTCCGACTGGAGACTATGATGCTGATGAGTATGAAAAAGCGGATGGTGTCCGTGTAGCCATTCAAAAAGGCGGCTCAGAATTGTGGAGTCAGTCCATAGCCAAGGGGGATGCCTCCGCTCACAATGCTGCGGCTACGGCTGTATCGGTCAACAAGGGTGACCGAATATATTTCCGTGTCCAGTCAGGTACGGAGGAAATGAGCAATGGTGCGTTTGACGAGGTTGTATGGCATCCTGTCATAACCTACGCCGGGACTGAAGAAATAATGCCCAATGGCTACTCGACAACAAAATATGAGCCGGAAGAAGGTGCGTTATATTTTGCAGCCACTTCATTGAGTATTGCGAAAAACAATCCAACGGTCGGCATATCCGGCAATTTCACAAAGCCTGAAACTACGGATGATGTCACGCTTACCATTGTTGGCTCTACGGACCGAAAGGACGTTAACGGCAATGACAATCCGGCTTATGTCGAGAAAACGGTATTTACCCGTACATTCCCGTGGAATGAAAGGTTTGATGACGACGTTTCAGTGTCGTTGCAAAACAACGACGGTCTGACAAACTTCCGGTTTGTCGTAAGTTCGGAATCAAATGTGCGCTGGGATGCTGTCAAGTGGAGTCCTGTCGTTTCTTACACGGATTCAACCGGGACACAGCAGAACCGCCCTGTCTGCCCGGACTATACGTTGTACGCCAATCACATAAAAAATGCTCCGTCTTATACAGCAACTACGGCGGATACAATTCTTCATGTAAAACCAGCTATAACTTTTGCAAATCCGTCTTATAACGGAAAAGTCACATTGACAGCGAAGACAACCGACAAGCTGTTGGGCAAGAAATCCTTCGCCGTTATGGGTGGGATTGTGGCAAATGACTCTATTTCCATACTGAAATCAGACATCGGCAGCGATAAGGTTTGGTTTGAATTGTTCTCGGAGGATTGTTTTATAGGCGATGCCGTGGCAAATGTCGCTGTCCAGATTAAATCTCCGTCGGTGATTTTGCCTCAGACTGTTGATGCCAACCTGTACGCAGCCAATGACCCGTCTGGATTCGGACATCTATATCGAGGCTGGGGCGGTTTTGTGTATAACGCATCTGAAAACCGTTACTCCCGACCCATTGATGAGTCTTTGCTGACATTGCCTGAAGATGAAAATGTTACTCTTGACCCGTTGACAATGGCGTTTACGCCGTTGAGTACGGATTTGAATAAACTTGACCGTTGGAGCGGTCAGCGCGAGGAGATATTCATAACAGCTACCAATATGGGGTCAGCCCGTCTGACCGAACTGGATGTTGTCCTCACGAATCCGTTTGACAATATCGGAGCTGTGTCCGGCATCGCCGGTGAACATCTGCAAGGCACAGGGGCGGCTGCAATCTCTCAGGAGATGGTAAGCAACAGCCGTGTTGTCCAGACAGGTGTCATGCTCACCTATAATGATTCCAAGGGCAGCTCTACAACCAAGTCTATGATGATTGACCTCAACGGTGACGGTTATCCTGACATCGTAGCCGGAGGTAAAGTTCAATACACCAATACCCTCGGCGGCATAAGCGGCGAAGTTCTCGGTGGCATAGGTTCGGTAACGAGTGAAAACCAGTCAAATGGGTTTGCGCTCAGCAGCGATGCGATAATGTCAGTCAGCAACACTGTCGGACACATTGCAGGCGGCAAGGCAAACAATTCCAATCAGGAGTCCAGCAGCAAGGCAAAAGGCGGTATTCCTGTATCTGCAAGCATACCTCCTTCCAATGAGGATTGGAGTACCGAGAGCTTCGTCGATGTAAACGGTGACGGTCTGCCTGACAAGATAGTTTCAGGTGGCAAAGTTCGCATCAATCTCGGTTATGCCTTTACTGAGCCGATAGATTGGGATATTGACCGCATACAGGGCGGTAAGGGCCAGTCTTTCTCAGCTGGTGGATCATTCAATATCGGTTCAAGCAGTTTTGCCGGAGGATTTAATTTCGTAACCTCCAAAAACGGAGAAGAATATAATCTTACGGATATAAACTCTGACGGTCTGCCTGACAAGGTTTGGAAATCCGGCGACAACATTATGGTCGCCTTGAATACCGGTACCGGTTTTGACACTCCGTTTGCATGGAAAGGCGCAAAGGCCCTCAATGAGTCTGCATCCACATCGGAAGGTAGCAATGTAGCCTTCACGGTCAACATTACTCCTAAGATTATTCCGATTAAAATATCGGTTAACCCCGGTGTTTCATTGAGCCATAGCATCAACCGTGTTAAATATTCCTTGCAGGATGTTGACGGTGACGGCTATCTGGATATTGTTGAGTCTGACAGCGAGAACGAGCTGAAGGTTACCCGCTCGGCTATCGGTCGTACCAATATGCTCAAATCGGTCACCAACTCTATCGGCGGTCGCTTTGAGGTGGACTATGCACACTCGACTCCTACCTATGGGCATCCCGGCGGCAAGTGGGTGATGTCGGCATTGACTATTGACGACGGTATCCATGATGACGGTCCGTTGATGAAGTCGGCGTTTGAATACTCCGACGGTTTCCGTGACCGTCACGAGCGCGACTTCCTCGGTTTCGGCAAGGTTGTAACAAAGAGCCTCGACACCAACAGCGGCAACAGCGTATATCGCCAAGCAGTTCAGGAATTTGCGGTTGACAATTATTATGCCTCCGGCAACCTTGTGGCCTCCTACGTCACCGACGCATCCGGCAACAAGTTCACCGAGACTGTCAACGAGTATGACGCTTACAGCGTGACAGCCAATAAGGATAGCTACTCTTTCGTACAAAAGGATGTCATTTACAGTGACCGTGCATCGGCGTTTGTTCCCCTCCGCTACACTGCCAACAAGCAGTATGAGGGCACATCCGACGGTATGATTATATCCGAGGCATGGAACGAGTATTACCTCAACGGCTACCACGGAGAGCTGAAATCCTATCGTTACAGCGACAAGGGCAACCTCGGCAGCAACGGAGCAGGCGGTTATGACTACGCAACCAACATCCAGTACACGTCCAACGACAGCAAGCACATTTTCGGTCTTCCCACCAATGTGACGGTTATCGGCGGTGACGGCTCGATGTATCACAACGTGTCGGCAACTTACGATACCAAGTATCCCAATCATCTGACGCAGGTGTCGCAGCAGCTCGGTTCTGGCGTTGCAGTCACCGACTACAAGTATGACCGCTACGGCAACATCACCCAGAAGACCCTCCCGGCAAACGGCACAGGTCAGCGTATGTGGTACAAGTACCGTTACGAGCCTGAGATGAATATGTATGTCGAGCGCATAGACGACGCATGGGGCTATCGCAGCGAGGCCGGTAATTTCGATTACCGCTATGGCATCGCCCTTGAACGTCGCGACCTCAACAATTTCTACTACGAGACTGAAATTGACAATATGGGTCGTGTCACCAAGGTTCGCGGGCCTAACGAGCTGGCAACAGGCGTTGACTACATCATCGCGTTTGAGTACAAGCCAAAGGCAGAGTTCGGCGAGTCCGGCATATCCGCTCCCGCATACGCTGTCACCAAGCATTTCGACATCCAGCATCCCGGTGACGACCTTGAGACGGTTACATTCGTTGACGGTTTCGGCAGACCGGTACAGGTGAAGAAAGACGGCGTTGTCACGACAGCATCCAAGGGTTCGGGCGCATCCGACCAGAATGTGATGATTGTCAGCGGGCGCAATGTCTATGACGCTTTCGGTCGTGTAGCTGAGGCTTACTATCCCACTACCGAGGGCATGGGCGGCAAGACTTCGTTCAGCACCACGTTTGATAATATCAAGCCCACAAAGACAGTTTATGACGTTGTCGACCGTGCTTTAGAGGTAACACTTCCTGACGGAGCGAAAACCGAAACAAAGTATCTGCTTGATATGAGTTCAAACGCACTTGTTACCCGTGTTAAGGATGCTCTTGGCAACGAACAGTCCACTTATGCCAATGGCAGCGGAAAAACTGTGAAATCAATTCAGCACAGCGGTCCTGACGGAGAGATTGCCACAACATTTGAATATGACGGCATCCAGCGTCTTGTCAAGGTTACTGACGCGGATGAGAATGTCACCACGTCGGTTTACGACATGGGAGACCGTCGCACGGAGGTCAACCACCCGGCAAGCGGCATAACGTCGTTCACCTATGACCCGCTCGGCAATGTCCTGACCAAGCAGACTGCGAATATGGCTGAGGAAGGAAAGATGATTACATATTCCTACGACTACCACCGTCTGACAGGTATCAGCTATCCTGACCACCCAGAAAACAATGTCAAGTATTACTATGGTGGCCGCAACGCCTCCTACAACCGCATCGGACGTCTGATGATGCGCGAGGATGGAACAGGCGCGATAGAATACTTCTACGGCAAGATGGGCGAGGTCACCAAGACACGCCGCACTCTCATCGTACCCAATCAGGCGATTGCAACCTACGTCACCCAGTGGACTTACGACAGCCACAACCGACTCATCGAGATGATTTATCCCGACGAGGAGAAGGTCACTTACTCCTACAACCTCGGAGGTCTTCTTGAAAAGGTTCGTGGAGAGAAGTCCTACGGCTATGACTACATCACCAAACTGGGCTATGACAAGTTCGAGCAGCGCAGCTATCTGAAGTATTGCAACGGTGCGGAGACATTCTACACTTACGACAATCGTCGTCGTCTGAGCAATCTTGCGGTCAATAGCGGAGGCGCATCCATTATGGACAACGCCTATACGTTTGATGCGGTCAGCAATGTCCT
>ERZ808035.86-NODE-86-length-111896-cov-28.216189_pt1 | contig 111896 bp, 117 predicted proteins | sample MGYA00380189_ERZ808035 | MGnify/ENA primary metagenome ERZ808035 (study PRJEB31490, sample SAMN06133407) | mouse gut metagenome | isolation source: M5_1 | host: mice | place: China: Chengdu | collected 2015-05 ... | reverse complement strand
TCTGAGCGAAAAACGGGACTCGAACCCGCGACCCCGACCTTGGCAAGGTCGTGCTCTACCAACTGAGCTATTTTCGCAAGTTATGTTGAAAGTTCTCTTTTGCTTTCGCCTTGAAACGGGGGCTTTCGCTTCCGATTCGTTGCTTTCGGAGGGGTGTCCCTCTCAATTGCGATGCAAAGTTAGGCATTATTTTTGAACTGGCAAAATTTCGCAAGGATTTTTTGCATATTTTTTTTCGCGGCATACACCACGCACAGCGGGCCGTAACGCCGACGAGGCTTTCCGGGAGGCCGCTCAATGGCGCCCTAACTGCCAGAAGGCCACCGCCGCGGCCGACGCGACATTCAGGGAATCGACGCCGCGGGCCATAGGAATCTTCACAGTATAGTCGGCGGCGGCAATCGTCTTTTTCGGGAGGCCGTCACCCTCCGTGCCCATCACAATCGCCAGGCGCTCTTCCGCCGCAAGGGCCGGATAGTCGAGGGGAACGGAGTCGCCGGTAAGGGCCATCGCGGCGGTTTTGAAGCCGTAAGGACTGAGCGACTCGATGCCACCGTCGAGCCACGTCCAGGGAAGGAGGAACACCGAACCCATCGACACGCGCACGGAGCGTCGGTTCAGCGGGTCGCAGGAGTCGGGGGTCAGGAGCGCGGCGTCGATACCGAGCGCGGCCGCCGCGCGGAAGATAGCCCCTATGTTGGTGGTATCGACAACGCCGTGGATCACGACAACCCTCCGCGCACCCTCCAGAACCTCCCCAACCCCTTTCGGGGCCGGACGGCGCATGGCGCAGAGGACGCCGCGGGTCAGCTTGTAGCCGGTCAGCTCGGCGAGGAGCTCCCGGCTTCCGGTATAGACGGGCATTTCCGGGGAACGGGCGATTATATCGGCCGCGTCGCCCGAGATATGCTTAGCCTCGCACAGCAGCGCTGATGGCTCGTAACCGGCATCGAGGGCGACGCGTATCACTTTCGGGCTTTCGGCGATAAAGAGCGCCGAGGCCGGGTCGAGCCGGTTTCGTAGCTGTGCCTCCGTAAGCGACGCGAAAGGCGCGACACGGGGGTCGGCCAATGAAGTAATCTGCTCGATTGCCATATTATCGGTTTCGTTTTTCCAGGGATGAGAGGAGGTCGGCGACGACGAAGGTGCTACCCCCGACAAATATTACCGCCCCGGGGTCGCGGCGCGCCTGGCGGAGAGCATCGTTCAAAGCCTGCTCGACGCTGAAAGTCACTGCGCCTCGTATTCCGGCCTTCGCAGCGCGCACAGCCAGCTCCTCGGCGGGGAGGGCGCGGGGCACCGACGCACGGGTGAAGATATAGTCGGCCTCTTTCGGAAGATGGGGGAAGATATGGTCCAGGTCCTTGTCATTTACGAAGCCGAGAATCGCCGTCAGCTTAGGCCCGTAGGACGCGAGCTGCCGGCCAAGAAGTTCCCAGCCACCCTCGTTGTGGCCGGTGTCGCAGATTACGAGGGGGTTCTCCATAACCTTCATCCAGCGCCCCATCAGCCCGGTGGAATCGCAGACGGTCGACAACCCTTCCGCGACAGCCTCGTCGGTCAGGGGAAAGCCCATGCGACGCAGATGGTCGAGAGCGCAGAGAATCGTGCGCAGGTTGCGGTGCTGGCACAGCCCCGCAAGCTGGAAACGAATCGGGCCGAAGGGGGTCGAGTGGGCTTCGAGGAAGCCGTCGGGAGCTGGGGATGCCGTAAGAGCGGCAAACTCGTCATCGGCATAGCGCGCGGGGGCTCCGGCCTTTTCGGCCGCGGCTCGGAACACCTCCCGCACAGTGCCGGCCGACTCCCCTATCACTACCGGCACCCCAGGCTTGATAATCCCCGCCTTCTCAGAGGCGATGGACTCGGGGGTATTGCCGAGCTGGGCCATATGGTCCATTGATATATTGGTAATGACGCTCAGCTCGGGTGTTATTATATTGGTAGAATCGAGACGGCCACCGAGTCCGACCTCGATAACCGCAACGTCCACCGCGGAGCGAGCGAACCAGTCGAACGCCATCACTGTCGTAAGCTCGAAAAAGGAGGGTTCGCACCCCTCGGGACACACCTGCCTGAAACGCTCGACGAATGCAGTAACTTCCTCGCGGGGAATCATCTCCCCGTCGACACGGATCCGCTCGCGGAAGTCGACAAGATGCGGGGAGGTGAAGAGCCCGACCTTCAGACCGGCTGACTGAAGGCAGGAGGCGATGGAATGGGCGGTCGAACCCTTGCCGTTGGTGCCCCCTACGTGGACGCAGCGGAGGCGCCGCTGCGGGTCGCCGAACAGTGCCGCCAGGCGGCGCACGGTATCGAGTCCCGGCTTATAGGCGGCGGCCCCTATCTGCTGGAACTGCGGAGTCTGGGAATATAAGAAATCTATCGTTTCCTGATAATCCATTGTCTTAAAGGTTAAGGGTGAAGAGAATACTCTAAGCAGGAGTATTATCTTCACTCAGGCGTAGCCTGAATTTCACTTTTCACTTCATTCACTCTGATTCAAATTTCGCATACGAAATTTGAATCAGTAATAGAGGAAGAAACCGGCGACGCCACTGAGGACGATTACCAGTATGGGGTGGGTCTTGAAACGGAGCACCAGCGTAAGAGCCACAACCGCGATGATAGTCGAGATGGTGGCCTCGCGGGGAGTGTCGCCGAAATTCTCGCTATTCATCAGCAGCAGCGCTGCGGACGCGATCAGACCGATTACAACCGGGCGCAACCCCTTGAAGATGCCGCGGACGACAACACTGTCGCGGTGGCGCTGGATAAGATGGCTCGTATAGGCTACCAGGAGGAACGACGGAAGCACTACGACGAACGTGCAGAGCAGGGACCCGAGGATGCCGTAGACGGGGCTCGAAAAACCGGCCTGCATCGGCGCCACATAGCCTATATAGGTCGCGGAGTTGATTCCGATAGGGCCGGGGGTCATCTGCGAGATCGCGACGATGTCGGTGAACATCTGCTCTGTAATCCATCCCGGCTCGACAATCTCGCGCTCGATGAGCGACAGCATCGCATAGCCTCCGCCGAAACCGAAGAGACCGATTTTAAGATAGCTCCAGATAAGTCGGAAATAAATCATAGCTCGTCGTCATTTTCGGCCCCGCCGGTTTTGGCGCGGCGCTGTTCAACATGGCTGAGTACCACCCAGCCGAGAAGTCCGCCAAGCACGATATACAGTATCGGGTTCGATACCACCGGCCACTTGGACCATATCAGCAGCGCGACCACAATCGGAATCCATACCGTCTTCCAACCGATTTTGGCGGCTTTGGCGGAAGTCACCATGGGGGCGACAATCAGCGCTACGACCGCCGGGCGGATTCCCTGGAAAATGGCAGCCACGACAGGGTTGTTCTTGATAAGGTCGGGAGTCAGGAAAATCGCGACGGTCAGTATTATAAGGAAGCTGGGGAGGATGTTACCGAGGGCGGCGCAGACGCTTCCGCGCATCCCCCGCAGGCGGTCGCCGACCGCCACGGCGATGTTAACAGCCAGGATTCCCGGCAGCGACTGGGCGACGGCCAGGAGGTCAAGGAACTCCTCTCGCCCGATCCACTGGCGGTTGTCGACCACCTCGCGCTCAATCAGCGAAATCATGGCCCAACCGCCCCCGAAAGTGAACGCCCCGATGCGCAGGAACGACCAGAAGAGCTTTCCGAGCAGCCCTTTCTCCGCGGCGCGCGGGGCGGGTTTGTTAGCTAAATTCTCCATAGTTTTGCAGGCCGCGGCATCCGCCGCGAGCGCCGCGAAGTTAGCAAAAAGCCCGGAATCGCGGAAACCAAAACACAATTGTGTTAAATATGCGGATAAATATGTCAATAAAGGTGAATTAATTGGAAAATAATTCGTATTTTCGCGAGTAATTTAGAACGCACACGCTTCCTAAGTTAGTAATAACCGAAAAACGCAATAAACCAACACATTTCTCATGACAAATTTCCGCATGACTGCCATCGGCCGGCCTCTGGCGGCGGGAGTCGCCCTCGCGGCACTGGCAATCCTTCCCGGTTGCGTCGACAACGACTACGACCTGTCGAAGGACATGGATCTCAACGTCACCATCGGGACCAACGGACTGACCATCCCCGGCAGCTCCACCGAAATGCTGACCCTCAAAAATCTCTTCGACCTCAACGAGGACGGATCTTCCTCGATCAAGACCATCACCGCCGAAGACATCGCGAACCATCAGAACTACGGTCTCAAGGAAGGAGACTACGTACTGATTCAGAAACCCGACAACGACTCGGAATCCACGATTGACATACCGCAGGTATTCATCGACGACATTGCCGGAAGTTCAGCCGAAATAAACCTCATGTCCTTCCCGGTTCCCAATGTTCCGGACGCGTCTTTACTCCCGACGGGGGTACAACAGCTCCCGGACAACGTAGAGCTGAACAACTCCGTTAACCTCAACGCCACAGACGTCACCTCCGACATAGTCAGCCTTTCGGAAGCGACAACCGATCTTACCGTTGACGTGACTATCACGTTCACGACCAATTACAGCGGACAGATTTACCTTATGAAAGGTTTCGCGATCGAGTTCCCCAAGTTCTGGACCGTCAGCCTCGCCGAAGGCACCAGCAACCAGTTGTATATGAAGGACCAGAGCACAATAGTGTTCAAAGACAACTTCGATGTCGCCCATAACCTCGTGAAACTCAACATTCGGATTGAAAAATTCGATTTCACCTCGCAGTATGCCAAGGGGCAGGGTCTCTTCAACGAAAACGGCGTCAACAAGTTTGTCATGAAGGACAACGTCAAGCTCGTCGGCAAGCTCGGCCTTGACCTCTCGCAGGCGACACCGGGACAGAATATCGACCTTACCATGCACTCAGAAGTCAAGCCCATCGAGGCCCGGCTCCTCACGGCCACCGGCAAAGTGAACCCCAAAATCGAAATCGAGGAGAGCGACTTCCAGATTAACGACATACCCGACCCCCTCGCAGAGGAGGGCAACCAGCTCGACATCTACAACCCGCAGCTCTATTTCACCGTCAACAACCCCGCGCCGGTCGACGTGACGTTCAGCGCCAAGCTGACCCCCTATGACGACAAAGGCAACATACTCAAGGACAAGAACGGCAAGGATAACATTATCGAACTCGGTTCCGCCTACAAGCAGCAGGAAATCCTCATCAAGGCCGGGCAGGAGACCAGAATCTGCATCTCGCGCCGCGGCTCATCCGACGCCAACGTAGACGAGAATATCACCGTCGCGAATCTCGGCGACCTGTTCATGACCGTACCGAGCCGCATCACTATTACCGGCATCAAGGCGCAGGTTCCCCAGGACAAGGAATACACCATCACCCTCAACGAGACTTACACCGAGAAATACTCCTACGAGGCTGTTATCCCGTTCGTGTTCGGTGAAAACACCATAATCGACTATATGACCTCGTCGGACGACCTCGACACCGACGACTTCGACAAGTTCAACTTCGAAGCTATCGAGCTTAGCTTCAACGCCGTCAACGGCATACCCCTGAACCTAACCCCCAGCCTCGAGGCCACGGACGCCAAAGGAAACGCTCTCAGCGACGTAACCTGCAAGGTTACCGGCGTAATCAAGGCCGGGACCGCCAACGGACCTTCGACCAGCAAGATCACGGCAGTGCTGACCTCCACCGCCGCCAACCTCGGCCAGGTAAAGGGCATCAACGCCAGCTTCACCGCCCACACCGACGCGGAGTGCGCAGGTATCGCTCTCAACGACAACATGGGCGTCAAATTCACCGATGTGACCGCTACCCTCAAGGGCAACATCGACTTAGACCTCAACGACTAACCTCCATTACCCCAACTTATGAAAGCTACAAAACTATATATGCTCGCCGGGGCAATGGCAGCCGGCATCTTCGCCGCAAGCGCGCAGGACGCGTCACGCGCGGCATACTTCCTCGAAGGCTACAACTACCGCCACGAGATGAACCCGGCCCTGGCGCCCGAACGCGGCTACGTCGCTATGCCCGTGCTCGGCAACCTCGGAATCGGGACACAGGCCAACATCGGTGTCAACACCTTTATATATAAGAAACCAGACGGACAGCTCACGACGTTTATGAACAAGAGCGTCAGCAGCTCCGAATTTCTCGGCAACCTGTCGAAGACCAACAAGCTCCTGACCGGAGTAAACCTCAATATCATCTCGCTCGGTTTCAAGGGATTCGGAGGCTACAACACCCTCGGCATCTCCGTCAAGGCCGATGTAGGCATGTCGCTCCCCAAGGGCCTGTTCGAGTTTATGAAGGTCGGCCAGACCGGGCCTGACACCCGCTATGACTTCGGCGACATGCGCCTGCGCGTCATGAGCTACGCCGAAGTAGCCCTCGGCCACCAGCGCCAGGTTACGCCCGAACTGGCAGCCGGCGTAAAGGTTAAGTTCCTCCTGGGCCTCGCCCATCTCGACGCCAACATCAAGAAGATGGATGTCTCGATGGGGGACAAGAAATGGGTAATCGACGGCGACGGCGAAATCTTCATCGGCGCCGGCAACGGCCTCTACGTTCCGACAAACGCTGAGTCGGGCAAGGAGCTTGACAAGCCCTCCCGCTCGGAGCAGATTGACTTCGACGGAATCGAGTACAACAACTTCGGCCTCGCCGGATTCGGCATGGCCTTCGACCTCGGCGCGACATACGACATGAGCCGCTTCGTTGACGGCCTGCGCCTCTCTGCCGCCGTAACCGACCTTGGCTTCATCAAATGGAACGGCGCCGCCGTAGGGCGTATGCCGGGCCGCGCCTGGGAGTTCGACGGCTTCCAGGACATCGCCATCGACGACACGCAGGATGGATATGACGACAACAAGATTGACCAGCAGCTCGAAGACCTCGGCGACCGCCTCGTCGACTGCCTCAACTTCGAGAAACAGTCGCAGAAAGAGTCCGAGACCCGCGCGCTCCACGCCACTCTGACAATCGGCGCCGAATACGACATGCCCTTCTACAAGCGCCTGTCGGCCGGCTTCCTCTTCACCCAGCGCATGGCCGGCTGCTTCAGTTGGACCGAGGGGCGCTTCTCTGCCAACGTCAAGCCCACCAACTGGTTCGATGCCACGGTAAGCTACGGCGCGTCGACCTTCGGCTCCTCCTTCGGCTGGATGCTCAACTTCCACCCCAAGGGATTCAACTTCTTCGTAGGCTCCGACCACCAGTTCTTCAAGATCACCCCGCAGTTCGTGCCTGTCGGCCACCTGAACACCAACATCCAGCTCGGTATCAACTTCACATTCGGCGGCAAATACAAAGGGAAGCCCATCGTGAAGGGGTAATACCGATTATAAGAGAAGCATAAAATACTCTCGCCGAGTGCGAGATAACGGAATAAAGAGCCGTGCCAAAAATTCAAAAATTTTTGGTGCGGCTCTCTGATTTTCGTTAAATTGGTTTAACCGCTCGGGGCGTTCCGAACATTTATTTGGCATTTTGAAATTTAAATGTTAATTTTGGGGCAAATGTTAAAATTGTGGCGCATATAGCCACATCAACAGGGGATTTATGAAGAAATCTACAATCTGGCTTCTAACAGTGCTCATGGCCCTTACGGTCATCGGTCTGCTCTATATACAGATTATGTATATGGAGTCGATGATACGCATGCGCGACGACCAGTTTTCCGAGGGGGTAAAACGCTCGCTCAACGTGGTCGCGTCGCTGCTGGAGCAGGACGAGACCAAATATTTTCTGGAGGAGGACGTGGCGGAGGTCGAATCTTCGTCGGTCTACACCCAGTACGGGGGCGCTCCGCATCTCGGAGGGGTGAAATATTCCTTCACGACCCACAGCGGCCTCGTCGGCGACGTGACCCTGAAGGCCGACGCGGACAAAATCTACAACCTCCAGAACGAGCAGAGCAATATCGCAAGCTCCTACAACTCGATGCGCGAGGAGCTTAAAGGGCAATACCTCTATCAGAAGGGTCTTATCGACGACGTCATAATAAACATTATGAACAAGGCCTACGACCGCCCGATCGAGGAGCGCGTCGATTCGACGTCGGTGCGCCGCTACCTTGCCCGCGAGCTCGAGAACAACGGCCTCGATCTCCCCTTTGAGTTTGCCGTCGTCAACCGCAGCGGCCACGTTTTCTATGCCTCCGAGGGTTTCAACAGGCAGAACAAGATAAATTCCGACGAGAACTCGGTATTCGTGCAGTCGCTTTTCCACAGCGATCCCCCTTCGAAGAAAAACTACCTTAAAGTCTACTTTCCGCAGAAGGCGAAATACGTGCTCAGTTCGGTAAAGTTCATGATTCCGTCGTTCATCTTCACGTTCATCCTGCTGATCGTGTTCCTCTACACCATCATCCTCGCCTTCCGGCAGAAGAAGCTGACGGAGATGAAGAACGACTTCATCAACAATATGACCCACGAGTTCAAGACCCCGATTTCGACCATATCGCTCGCGGCCCAGATGCTTAACGACCCGTCGGTAAGGAAGTCGCAGCCGATGCTGCAGCATATTTCCGGCGTAATCAACGACGAGACCAAGCGGCTTCGGTTCCAGGTCGAGAAGGTACTGCAGATGTCGATGTTCGACAAGAAGAAAGCGACACTGCGCTTCCAGGAAATCGACGCCAACTCTGTCATCCAGCAGGTTATCAACACCTTCCGACTGAAGGTAGAGAAATACGGCGGCAAGCTGTCGGCCAACCTCGACGCCCCCGACGCGATTATAAGCGTCGATGAGATGCATTTCACCAACGTGATTTTCAACCTGCTCGACAACGCCGTAAAGTACCGCAAGGAGGATGTCCCCCTGGAACTTTCCATCGCCACCCGCGATGCCGGCGACGACAAGTTGCAAATAACCATTTCTGACAACGGAATCGGGATTCGCAAGGAGGACCTGCGGAAGATTTTCGAGAAATTCTACCGCGTATCGACCGGCAACCGCCACGATGTCAAGGGTTTCGGCCTCGGGCTGGCATACGTAAACAAGATGACGGAACTGATGGGGGGCAACATCAAGGTCGAGAGCGACCTCGGCAAGGGAACGACCTTTACCATCACGATGCCCCTTCTCAACAACTGAGGCTCCCGCGTTTTTTCGCTCACTCCGAGTGAACAATTAACCAATGAAAAAAATTATAATAATATAACAAAACTTATTAACTATGGACGACCGTATGCGAATCCTCCTTTGCGAGGACGACGAGAACCTCGGCATGCTGCTGAGAGAATACCTCCAGGCCAAAGGCTTCAACGCCGACCTTTACGCCGACGGCGAAGCCGGTTACAGGGCGTTTCTTAAAGGGAAATACGACATCTGCGTGCTCGACGTCATGATGCCTAAGAAGGACGGCTTCACCCTGGCCCAGGAAATCCGCGCCGTCAATTCCGAAGTCCCCATCATCTTCCTTACCGCCAAGACAATCAAGGAAGACATCCTCGAGGGATTCAAGATTGGCGCCGACGACTATATTACCAAACCGTTCTCGATGGAGGAGCTCGTGTTCCGCATCGAGGCAATCCTGCGCCGCGTGAAGGGGAAGAAGGGGAAAGAGGTCACGATGTACCAGATCGGCCGTTTCACCTTCGACACCCAGAAGCAGGTACTTCTCATCGACGACAAGGTTACCAAGCTGACAACCAAGGAGTCGGAGCTTCTGAGCCTTCTCTGCGCCCACCTCAACGAAATCCTCGAGCGCAACTACGCCCTGAAGACAATCTGGATTGACGACAACTACTTCAACGCCCGTTCGATGGACGTGTATATCACGAAGCTGCGCAAGCACCTCCGCGAAGACCCCTCGATCGAAATCATCAACATCCACGGCAAGGGGTACAAGCTGATCGCGCCGACCCCCGAAAAACAGGGCTGATACGGAACTCTCATCGCGAACAAAGGATTCGGAGCTGTGCCAATGTAAACGGCACGGCTCCTTTTGTATCGTTGTATCGGGATTTTTCGTATCTTCGCGGTAAATCAAAGGCCATGAAACTGAATCGTCTGCTTTTAGCTTTTATATCATTCTTCGCCACTCTGACGGGCTATGCCGCGGGAGGCTACCGTGTTGTAACCGACACCATCCACAGCCGCATCCTCAACGCCCCGCGGGCCTATACCGCGATTGTCCCGGAAGCGTATTACTCTAACCCCGAGGCTCATTTCCCGATAGTCTACCTTCTCCACGGGATGTGGGGCGACAACGAGGACTGGGCCGTCAAAGGACGGGCAGCGGAAATCTGCGACAGCCTCGCCGCGGCCGGCAAGCTGGCCGACGTTGTCCTCGTAACCCCTTGCGCCGGAGGCGAGAACCCGGAAATACAGCAGCACGGCTACTTCAACATCCCCGGCTGGGCCTACGAGGATTTCTTTTTCCAGGAGCTTGTGCCGCAGTTAGAGCGCAAGTACCGCGCCGGAGGATCTAAGGCGAACCGTGCGATTGCCGGGCTGTCGATGGGGGGCGGAGGAACCACTGTCTACGCCCAGCGCCATCCCGATATGTTTTGCGCGGCATGGGCCATGAGCGCGCTTGTCGCTCTTCCGGGCGACAGGAAACCCGAAGAGATGCCGAAAACCTCCAAGGTGCGCCCTTACTACATATCAGTTCGCGACCGCGACTGCGCCAAATATGTCTCGGAGGCCTCCCCCGCAACAATCGAGGCGCTTAAAACCGTCAAATGGTACCAGGACTGCGGCGACAACGATTTTCTCCGCGACGTGAACCTCGACTACTATAAGGCTCTCCGCGGCGCGGGAATCGACGGGAGGCTCACGGTACGCCCCGGAGCGCATACCTGGGAGTTCTGGCAGGCATCCCTTCCGAACGCCCTGACGGCTTTCGACACGCTCTTCAAGACCGCGGCTCCGACCAACCACTGAACATTTGATTCTTACTTACATCATATTCTTAAATAACGACATGAAAAAACTGATTATCGCCCTTCCGCTGGTCGCCGCGGCTGTTGTACCCGCCGGAGCGAAAGACCGGATGACCCACAACCCCGACGCTACCAACGAGCAGATCATCATGCACGCCTGGAGCTGGAACTTCCCGACAATCGCGAAAAACATGAAGCGTATCGCCGACGCGGGGTACACGATGGTTCAGACTTCCCCCGTCCAGAACTGCTTCAAGCCCGAGGGTTCCGTCACCAAGAAGCTCTTCGACCCTACCCACAAGGAGGGGAACTGGTATTACTACTACCAGCCGACCGACTGGAAAATCGGCAACGAGATTGTCGGCTCCCTCGACCAAATGAAGGAGATGATGGACTCGGCGGCGAAATACAACGTAAAGGTAATCGTCGACGTGCTCCCCAACCATACCGCGTTTGACATCGACGCCGTTAGCGACGAGCTTTACGCAGCCGCCGGAGGGCGCGACAAGCTCTTCCACTCCAACGGCCTGCAGCCGATTCGCGACTACAACGACCGCGCGCAGTGCACGCTCGAATCGCTGGCGGGGCTTCCAGACGTGAACACCGAGAACCCCGACTTCCAGAAATACTATATGAATTTCGTAAACCAGCTTCTCGACCTCGGCGTGCGCGGCTTCCGCTACGATACCGCCAAGCATATCGGCGTGCATTCCGACCCTGTCGACACCGCGGCCGGGGTGAAGGAGAACGATTTCTGGGATGTGGCTACAGGCCGCAAGGCAGTCAAGGGGGTTAAGCTGAACGTGCCCTACGATTCGCTGTGGGTCTACGGGGAGGTGCTCCAGGACCGCAACGTGCCTGAACTTGAATACGCCTCCTACATGGGACAGACTGCTTCGGGCTACGGCCACGTGCTCCGCGAGGCTCTCGAGAAGGGTTCGGCAACCGGGCTTGACCTCGCCGGGTGGCACCACCAGGCCGCTCCCGAGTATCTGACGACCTGGGTGGAGAGCCACGACACTTACTGCAACGCTCACGAGAGCGCCGCTCTTACCGACGACCAGATCCGCACCGGCTGGGTATTCCTTACCGCCCGCCAGAACGGAGTGCCCCTGTTCTTCAGCCGCCCGATGGGCTCGACCCGCGAAAACTACTGGGGCGACAACCTCTCCGGGGAGCGCGGCAACGACGAGTTCTTCCATCCCGAAGTAGTGGCGGCCAACAAGTTCCGCAAGGCGATGGCAGGGCAGAAAGAGGACCTTCAGATCAGCGAGAACGGGAGCGTGCTCCTCGTTAACCGCGGAAAGAAAGGCGCGGCCCTCGCTAATATCTCGGACTACGCCAACTTCATCGACCTGCCGACCGGGCTTCCCAACGGCACATACCGCGACGCCGTCTACGGCAAGGAGTTCAAGGTTAAGAAGGGACGGCTCACCGGCGCGCTCGCACCCCACAGAACATATATTCTTACGAAGTAAGGTCGGCGAGAATGGTTGCCGCAGCCTTTTCTGCAGCGTGAGACCCGCCAAGAGCGGCCTTAATTGCGGAATACCCTTCAAGCATCTCCCCGCGCCCTTCGGCGCCGGGGAGTATTTTTTTCAGTTCGGCGGACACCTCGTCGGCGTTGCAATGGTGCATCAGCAGTTCGGCCACGACGGCGCGCCCGGCGATAAGGTTCGGAAGCGACACGAAGGGGCATTTCAGAACGTGCTTCATAATATTGTAGAATGCCTTGCTCCCGCTTCCGCGGTAGCATACGACCTGGGGGGTACCGAGCAGGGCACATTCGAGGGTCGCGGTGCCGGATGTGACGAGCGCCGCCGCGGAAGAGGCCATAAGCTGGAACGTCTGCCCCTCGACGCGCGGCACGCCGGGGACGAACCGCTCGTAAAGCTCCGCATCAAGCCCCGGAGCCATAGCGACCACGGGCTGATAGCCGGGGAAACGCTTGGAGGCCTCAAGCATCACCGGGAGGTTGTTGCGCAGCTCCCCTACCCTGCTGCCCGGCACAATGGCTAGCAGCGGTTTCTTGCCTGAAAGGGAATTGGCCCGCAGGAAGTCTTCGACCGGCTGCAGGGCGCGCTGCCGCTCAGCGATTTCTTCGGCCGACGGATTGCCGACATACTCGACTTCCACACCCTTGCCGCGGAAATATTCGACCTCGAAGGGGAGTATCGAGAGCACCTTCCGACACAGTTTCCTGATACTCTTTACCCTCCATTCCTTCCAGGCCCATACCTTCGGGGCTATGTAATAATATACGGGGATACCTAATTCAACCGCGCGCCCGGCCAGCTTGAGGTTGAAACTCGGATAATCTATGAGTATCAGTGCGTCAAACTTCCCCGTTTCCAGGGCGCGGCGCGCCGTAGCCAGGTTGCGGGCCACGTCGGGGAGGTGGCGGAGCACCTCGGCGAACCCCATATAGGCCATCTTGCGGTAATGGATCAGCGGAGCGTGGCCGGCCGCGCAGGCCATCTCGTCCCCTCCGAGGAACTCGAAGCTCGCCTGAGGATCAGCGTCTCGGAGCGCCCGGAGCAGCGCTCCCCCGTGAAGGTCGCCGGAAGCCTCTCCGGCCGATACGAAATATCTCATACCGCGAAGATACGAATTTTAGCCATTTTAATGAGAGGTATAGCCCGTGAACGGAATTATTTGCGTAACTTTGTAAGATGATTGACCCGCGAAACACTCCCGCACTTTACCTGTTTCCGGTGCCCTTGAGCCCGGAAGCATCGATTGAAGGCTCGCTTCCGCAAGAAAACATAGAGATTCTGCGGAACGTGAGGCACTTCATCGTGGAGAACGTGCGCTCGGCGCGCCGATTTCTGAAAAAGTGCTGCCGGGAAATCAATATCGACGACCTTACGTTCGAGGTGCTCGACGAGCATACCGACCCGGCGGAGGTCCCAGCGATGCTCGCCCCGCTGGAACGCGGGGAATCCATCGGCGTGATTTCCGAGGCGGGATGCCCCGCCGTGGCCGATCCGGGGGCCGACGCCGTGGCCGCGGCCCAGCGCCGCGGGTTCCGGGTGGTACCCCTCGTAGGGCCTTCGAGCATCCTGATGTCGCTTATGGCCTCGGGATTCAACGGGCAGAGCTTCGCGTTCAACGGCTATCTGCCGATCGAGGCCAAGGCTCGCGCCGCGAAATTCCGGGAGATGGAGCGCCGCATACGCTCCGAGCGCCAGACGCAGATTTTCATCGAGACCCCTTACCGCAACAACCGGCTCGTGGAGGAACTTTGCCGCACGCTCCCGGGGCAGATGCTCCTGAGCGTCAGCTTCGACCTTACCGGCTCGCGGGAGTCGGCGCTGACGATGCCCCTCTCGCAGTGGGCCAAGGCGAAATACGATTATTCAAAAACCCCGGCTATTTTCCTCCTGTTCTCTTAACCCCCATGTCAGCAGCCCGATATAAGAAACCGACAACCGACAACAGCCTCTTCCCGGGGCTGTTTGACGACGTTGAGGAGTACGGCTTCTTCCCTCCGAGGGAGAAAGCCGCCGGGCTTCCCAACATTGAAAAGGAGGTTGAACGCCTGCGCGGCAAGGCGATTTTCAACAACGGGGCCGACGACCTCACCCCGATGGAGGATGTGAAGCCGGCCGACAAGCTGAGCTTCATATCCTTCGGCAGCGGCAGTTCAGGAAACTGCGCCTATATCGGCGACACCTCCGGCGGCCTGCTGATCGACGCCGGGGTAGAGGCCGACAAGGTCGTTGACGAGCTGCGCCGCTACGGGATAAAGATGGACCACATAAGGGGAATCCTGCTGACCCACGACCATTCCGACCACGTCCGCTACGTCTACCCGCTCGTGCGCAAGCGCCCCCATATGGGGGTCTACTGCACGCCGCGGGTGCTCAACGGAATGCTCCGCCGCCACAATATCTCCAACCGAATCAAGGACTACCACCGCCCGATTTACAAGGAGCACCCCTTCAAGGTAGGGAACTTTGAGATAACGGCTTTCGAGGTGTTCCACGACGGCACCGACAACGCGGGCTTCTTCATAACCCGCGGGCGCCACGCCCTCGCGGTCGCGACCGACCTCGGATGCGTCTCGGAGCGCGCCGACTATTATATGCGCCGGGCAAACCACCTTATGATCGAGGCGAACTACGACAGCGCGATGCTCGCCGCCGGGACATACCCCGAATACCTAAAAGCCCGCATACGCTCCGACAACGGCCACCTCGACAACGCCGTGACGGCGGAGTACCTGGCCCGCATCTACACTCCGGCGCTCCGAAACATATTCCTCTGCCACCTCAGCCGCGACAACAACCGCCCTGAAATAGCCCTGAACGCCGTCGAGACAGCCCTCGCGGCAATCGGCGTACGCGTCGGCAACGGCTCGAACACCCCCTACGACCGCTCCGCCCCCCTGCAACTGATGGCGCTCCCGCGGTTCGACAGCACGGGGCTGATTACCCTGACCCTCTAACAAGAGGGTGTGTCATAACGGCCCATCTGGGTCGTCGCTTGAAAGTTCGGACTCGGTCACAATCTTCAGATTGCTCCCGTCGGCCTCACCTTCAAGCTCCTACCATCTGAACCGTTCTGACAGCACCCTCCCTCCCATCCGGGCACGAACCCGCAAATAGGGTGAAATCCAGGCTGCGCCTGGGTGAAGATAATAGTTTTTCTGAAACGAGTATCTCCTTCACTCTTCACCCTTCACCCTTCACCCTTCACCCTTAAAGTGAGCAAGTTGGAAACTTGCGAACTTATATGGAATAGTTACCAACATTTTTCGGTTAAGATGTGTTATAATATCAAACCGATAATTAACGGGCGCGCCTTCGGCGGCAACCCGTTTACGGACAACCGAAAATGTTTCACTAATTATTTCATAAAGTTATGAAAGCCTTATCATTAAACTTCTGGGGACAGACCAAATACTGGTGGGTTGTCCTCCTCGTAGGGATTCTTCTGGTGCTCGGCGGCTTCTGCTACTGGTTCTGGCCCGCTGCCGGATTCGCCGTATCGTCGCAGATTTTCGGCTGGCTGCTGATTCTGGCCGGCATCGTGCAGCTCTGCGTTTCTTCGGGCACCAACCGTCCGCGCGGATGGGGCTGGTGGATTGCCGGAGGCGTGATTGACATGTTCGTGGGCTTCATGCTCGTGCGCAGCGTCATCCTCTCCGAAATCGTGTTCCCCTATTTCCTCGCGATCGTGTTCATCTTCTGGGGCATCGCCTCGATTATCGCGTCGGTTTCCGGGCGCCAGCAGCGCTACTGGTGGATGTACCTTATCAACGGCATCCTGCTGATGATCATCGGCTTCTTCTTCCTTGAGGCCGGCTGGCTGCAGGACATGATGATGGTAAGCTTCCTCAGCGCCCTCGCCTTCATCTACTGGGGCTTCACCGTGGCCATGATGAGCTACGATATGAAACCCGCTACCCGCTCATAACCCCGCTCTTCAACCGGTATGGCCGTCCGCTCATTTCCGGCCATACCGACTGCCATACTTGACTTGATTCCGACGGCCGCGCCCCTCCCCGGGTCCGCGGCCGTCCCCTTGTCGATATACGACTATTTAACTTAAATGCGTTAAAAGGGGAGGATTTTGGCGGGGGAGAGGGAAAAATATGGGCGGGAAGCGTTATATTTGTAGTTTCAAAGGGGACCGGTTAAACCAACAGGCGCGCCGGCCGTCTAATTGTTGAAACTCAGTTACAAGAATAAAGGTATGAAACGCTTCACAGCCACAGTTCGCCAGCTTTCTCTCGTCGCGGCGGCGGCCCTGGTCGGGGTCTCCGACGCCGTGGCCCAGAGCTATTACGACGATGATATCTACTACGACGCTTCTAAGGCTCCCAAGAAGGAGGTGAAGAAGCAGCAGCGCCAGCAACCGCAGCAACAGGCGCTATATTATTACGACGGTTCGGAATATGTGCCCTGGACCCAGGCCGGCAATTATCCGGCAGCCTCGGAATACGCGCCTACCGGCTCGTCGACCCGCGACGTCGATGAATACAACCGCCGCGGGAACTACGCCCGGAGCGACCGCCCCGACTCGATCTCGCTTGCCGAGTTCGAGCAGATGTCGGCCATGAGCAACACCGAGCGTCTGGCCCGCTTCCACGACTCGCAGGCGGCCCAGGAGGCATCCGGCACGGTCGCCTATGACGATCTCGGGAACGAATACTATGCCGGTAACAACGGCGGAGGGGGCGGCACGACGACCATCGTCACCGTCCCGACCTCCTCGGTCAGCTTCAACTTCGGCGTAGGTTACCCCTACTATTATAATTCCTGGTACGGCGGATGGCCCTATTACAGCTACTCCTGGCCTTACAGTTCCTGGTACTGGAACGACTGGTACGGCCCCGGATGGGGATGGGGTCCGTCCTGGGCCTGGGGGCCTTCGTGGTCATGGGGTCCCGGATGGGGCGCGCCCTACCCTCCCCACTACTGGGGCTGGGGCGGCGGACGCTACTATAACGACCCTCCCGGAGCGCTTCGCCCCAACCGCCCGATGGCGGGAGGCTCTAACGGCAACCGTTACTACGGAAGCTACGGCTCGGCCAACCGCGGGAGCATCTACAATTCCAACGGCCGCCGCCCGTCAGCGTCGGCAGCAGGTTCGGTTTCGCGACCGGCAACTTCGACCCGGCCCGGCTATTCGTCTCCCGTGACCCGTCCGGCAACCGGCACTACCCCCGCGGGTACCTATTCGGGGGGCAGAGGGCGCGCGTCGTCGACCTACCAGTTCGGCGGCTCATCTACCTCCGGCAGCCGCCCATCCACTCCGAGCTACAACACCTCCGGCTCTCGCCGTCCATCATCGACCCCGAGCTACTCCGGCAGCCGCGGAAACTCTTCTGGCAGCTACTCCGGCAGCCGCGGCGGATATTCCGGCAGCCATGGCGGCTACTCAGGTGGCGGCGGACGCTCCGGCGGTGGCGGCTACTCCGGCAGCCGCGGGAGACGGTAATCCTCCTCTCCGCATAACCTAACAACTTTCAGATTATGAAAAAGCTGACTGACAACAGACCCGGATTAAACCGGCATATACTCGCGGCCCTCGCATGCGCCGCGGCCGCTACCGGCGCGAGCGCCCAAAGCGCTGTCGACGCGTATAACCTCTCGCAGTCGGAACTGCGTGGCACGGCCCGCTTCATGTCCATGGCGGGGGCCTTCACCGCCCTGGGTGGCGACCTCTCGACCCTTAACCAGAACCCCGGCGGTATCGGCGTGTACCGCGGCAGCGACATCGGTTTCACTTTCGACGTGAACATGATGAACGCCAAGACTTCCGGGATTCTTGGCGGCAAGAGCAACAGCAACACCAAGTGCGACGTCAACAATTTCGGATATGTGGGCACCATCAACCTCGGAAACACCGGCCTTCAGACCATCTCCTGGGGTGTCAGCTACTCGCGTCTGAACTCGTTCAACCGCCAGTATTCGGGCGTTGGGATGCCGTTGCAGACCTCCCTGTCAAACTATATCACCACCTTCACCGACGGCTATGACCCGGGAGCGCTCTTCGACGACGGCTCGCAGAACAACCCCTACGAGGATTATTCCGACAACGCACCCAACTGGCTGAGCATACTCGCCTTCAACGGCGGACTTATAACCCCGCAGGTGGGTGTCGATCAGGAAGGGAATCCCTATGAAACAGACGTTTATAGCGGTCTCTTCCAGTACCAGGATGTCGATGACGGAGCCGGGCATACCATCCCCGCGACCACGGGCACAGGCAATATGGCCGTCACCGAATCGGGCTATACCGACGAATACTCAATCAACTTCGGCGGCAACGTGTCGAACGTCGTTTACTGGGGTCTCGGAATCGGCATAACCGATATGGGCTACACCCAGAACTCGACCTATGTCGAAAACCTCAACAGCGCCGATGTTCCGGTTGACGGTGACATGGGGACCACGGTCGGCAACGGAGGCTTCCAGATGACCAACTGGAAGCATACCTCGGGAACGGGCGTCAACGTAAAATTAGGCCTCATCCTCAAACCGATCAACGAGCTGCGTCTCGGTATCGCCGTACATACTCCGACCTACTGGTCGATGACTACCTCCTACAACGCCGATGTCAGCTCGCGATTCTCATCAGGCTTCCAGGGCTATAACGAGACTCCGACCGCCACATACGACTGGCAGATGCGTTCCCCGTGGAAGCTGATGTTCGGCGTGGCCGGAGTAATCGGCGGCCGCGGCATAATCAGCGCCGACTATGAGTACCAGGCCTACAACGGAATGAGAACCAGCGACGCCGACGGCACTGAAATCGACTATTTCACCGGCGACATAAAGGACTATTTCAAGGCATCGAACACCATACGCTTAGGTGCCGAGTTCCGCGTAACGCCGCAGTTCAGCATCCGCGCCGGCTACAGCTACACCTCCTCAAACATCAAGGAGGATGTCGAAAAGAGTAATATCCAGGTCTATACCTCCGGCACCAACCCGGCTTACACCTTCGACACGAACACGCAGTACATAACCTGCGGCCTCGGCTACCGGTTCAGCGGCTTTTACGCCGACCTGGCATATGTCTACAAACACCGCGAATCGACCTACCACGCCTTCACTTCCTTCCAAGATTACGACGGATACTGGACCGACGCCCCCTCGGCGAAGGTTACGGACGGGAACTCGCAGCTCGTGTTCACCATCGGATACCGCTTCTGAACGACATACCCCGCGCCTTAGCTTACGGCGCGTGAACCATTTCGGCCTAAGGGCGTTTTGCTATTAGAGCCGCGGCAGGCAACCTGGTGTTGCCATCGGCCGCGGCTTTTTTACGCATATACAACTAAATTCTTATAAGCGATGAAATACACCCAGCCAGAACTTCCTTACGCCCACGACGCGCTCGAACCCGCTATCTCGGCCCGCACTGTCGACTACCACTACGGCAAACACGAAAAAGCCTATATCGACAACCTCAACAAGCTGATCGAAGGGACGGAGTTTGAAGAGCTTCCCCTCGAGGAGATAATCCGCGACTCAAAGGGCGCGCTGTTCAACAACGCCTCCCAGGCCTGGAACCACATCTTCTATTTCTTCTCCTTCTCGCCCGACGGCGGAGGGGAACCCGACGGAGAACTCCGCGAGGCTATCGACCGCGACTTCGGCTCGTTCGAGAACTTCAAGAAGGAATTCGTCGACGCGGGAGTGAAACTCTTCGGTTCGGGATGGGTCTGGCTCTCCCGCGACAACGAGGGGAAACTGTTCATAACCCAAGAGTCGAACGCCGGCAACCCGCTGACACAGGGCCTGACGCCAATCCTGACGTTCGACGTGTGGGAGCACGCCTACTACCTCGACTACCAGAACCTGCGCAAGGACGCGCTCGAAAAACTGTGGGACATTATCGACTGGCCCATTGTCGAAGGCCGCTATTGAGGACATGTTATAACGGCCCATCTGGGTCGTCGCTCGAAGGTTCGGCCTCGGTCACAATCTTTAGATTGCTCCCGTCGGACTCGCCTTCAAGCTCCTACCATCTGAACCGTTCTAACAGCGCCCTCCCATTCGGGTACCGTATAGTCGGATTCCTTGCCGCGACGCGGCAACGCCAACACTTCTTAATGGAATTTAACCCGTGAGCTTTCAACCTATTACGATTCCCTTACGTTCTTATAGTAGAAACTGAAAGAGTAATAGAAACTGAAAGAGCACTTAATTGTAAGCATAATGTGATGAATGGAGAGAGTGGCACTCGTGAGAGCCCCACTCTTTTTTATTTCTATTTTTGAAGCGGAATTTGGAAAAGTGCCGACAAATTCGCTATATTTGCGATTAGAAAGACAAATCCTTAATTCTAACCTGAAACCATGGCCAAAGTAAAACCATTCCGCGGCATTCGGCCGCCAAAGGAGATGATCGAGCAGGTCGCGTCGCGCCCCTACGACGTGCTTAACTCAGAAGAGGCCCGGCGCGAGGCCGAAGGCAACCCCAAGTCGCTGTACCACATCATAAAGCCCGAAATTGACTTCGAGCCGGGAACCGACGAGCACGACCCGAAAGTCTACGAGAAGGCGGTCGACAATTTCCGCGCCTTCCGCGAAAAGGGATGGCTGGTGCAGGATCCCGAAGAGCATTACTACATCTACGCCCAGACGATGGAGGGGCGCACCCAGTACGGCATAGTGATAGCGGCCAACGTCCACGACTATGTAAACGGCGTTATCAAGAAACACGAGCTTACCCGCCGCGACAAAGAGGATGACCGCATGAAGCACGTGCGAGTCAACAACGCCAACATCGAGCCGGTGTTCTTCGCGTTCCCCGACAATGAACGCCTCGAAGAAATCATACGCCGGGTGGCTGCTGAAACCCCTGAATACGACTTCACCGCCCCGGACGGCTTCGGCCACCACTTCTGGGTAGTAAACGACCCGGAAATGACCCGCGTAATCACCGAAGAGTTCGAAGCGATGCCACACCTCTATATCGCCGACGGCCACCACCGCTCCGCCGCCGCCGCCCGCGTCGGGTTGGAAAAAGCGGAGCAGAATCCGGCCCATACCGGCGATGAGGAGTACAACTATTTCCTCGCTGTGGCGTTCCCCGCATCGCATCTGCGCATAATCGACTATAACCGCGTCGTTCGCGACCTTAACGGCCTGAGCGCCGAGGAATTTATCGGACGACTCGGTAAGGACTTCATCGTTGAAGACAAGGGTACGGAAATCTACCGCCCGCAACGCCTCCATAATTTCTCGCTCTACGTCGGGGGACGCTGGTACTCGCTGACCCCACGCGAAGGCCGTTACAACGATGCCGACCCCATCGGTGTTCTCGACGTAACGATTTCCTCCGACCTGATCCTGCGGGATATTCTCGGCATTACCGACCTTCGTTCCGACAAGCGCATCGACTTCGTCGGGGGTATCCGAGGCCTTGGCGAACTGCGCGACCGTGTCGATTCCGGCGAAATGGCAATGGCGCTTGCCCTATACCCCGTCTCGATGAAGCAACTGATCGACATTGCCGATACCGGCAACATCATGCCACCAAAGACGACCTGGTTCGAGCCGAAGCTGCGCTCCGGCCTCGTAATCCACTCCCTCGACTAAATCAAACGTCAGGTCTTCCGCGTCCGTAGGTATGCGGAAGACCTGACGTTATAATTATTCGGCGCTGACAGTATGGAATCCGCGCCGGTATACACGAAAAGAGGAAACGTCTGAGACGTTTCCTCTTTATTTTTTGCTGTTATCTTTCAGCTCTGTCTTAACAGGCTTGCGGATTACTGAGCGGCAGCTTCGGTAGCAACCTCGGTAGCGGCAGCAGCAACAGTGTCAGCGGCAGCAGCGGCGCTGTCAACGACTTCTTCTACAACTGCGACTTCTTCAACGGCAGCTACGGTGTCCTGAGCTTCAGCAGCTTCAGCGTTCTCAGCCTTGTTGCCGCAGGATACCATTGCGAAACCTGCGAGAACAGCGAAAGAAAGGAATAACTTTTTCATTTTCGTGTTGTGAGTTAAATAATAAAACAATATTTTGTGCTTCAAAAACACTGCAAAGTTACGACTTATTTTCAAGTCACCAAAAAAAATCCGCTTTTTTTTGACCCCTTTATATGTTTTGCAACATAAATTTCGACGAAAATCACTACCTTTGCACTGTGATTCATACTCACCCCGGTTCCGCAAGCCGCTGAAAAACAGCGTAAGCAGCAAAACAGTCCCTCCGATGGGGCGTTCCGGCGACGGATATCCGGGAAGAATCCAAATGTTAAATAATCCAAACCAAACACATTTCATAAGGTATGAAAGTATTTATGTTCCCAGGCCAGGGTTCCCAGTTCGTAGGAATGGGCAAAGACCTCTACGACAACAACCCCGTGGCGAAAGAGATGTTCGAGAAGGCAAACGAGATTCTCGGATTCCGCATCACAGACCTCATGTTCGAGGGCACCGAAGATGACCTGAAACAGACCAAGGTCACCCAGCCCGCCGTATTCCTCCACTCCGTAATCCTCGCCAAGACGCTTGGCGACGACTTCAAGCCCGCAATGGTCGCGGGCCACTCGCTCGGCGAGTTCTCGGCGCTCACCGCCGCAGGTGCCCTGAGCTTTGAGGACGGCCTGAAGCTCGTAAGCATCCGCGCCAAGGCGATGCAGAAGGCATGCGAGGCAAATCCCTCCACTATGGCCGCCATCATCGGCCTCCCCGACGAGAAGGTCGAGGAAGTGTGCGCCAACACCGACGGCGTCGTCGTTTGCGCCAACTACAACACTCCCGGCCAGATTGTGATTTCCGGCGAGGTTGACGCCGTAGACCGCGCGTGCGCCGCCCTTACCGAGGCCGGAGCCAAGCGCGCCCTCAAGCTGAAAGTCGGCGGAGCCTTCCACTCCCCGCTGATGGAACCGGCACGCGCCGAACTGGCCGAGGCAATCGAGGCTGCGGAAATCAAGGAGCCCATATGCCCCGTTTACCAGAATGTCGACGGGATGCCCCATACCGACCCCGCGGAAATCAAGGCAAACCTCATCGCGCAGCTTACCGGCCAGGTGCGCTGGGCTCAGAGCGTCAGCCGCATGGTTGAGGCCGGCGCTGACGAGTTCGTCGAGGTTGGTCCCGGCAAGGCCCTCCAGGGCATGGTTGCCAAAATCGCCCGCGGCGCGGCTATCTCCGGTATGCAGTAAGCCACACCGCCCATAAACGACGGCCCCGCCGGAATCTATCCGGCGGGGCCGCTGTTGTATATTCCCGAGGAGGCCGCTGCTATGCGGGGGCTGCCGGGGAGGCCGCTCGCTTACGCTCGCTCCACTGAACGGAGACACTTCCGCCTTAATGGCCGCGTCCCTACACAGGAACCGCAGCCTCACTATCCGGGAGAGGAATCAGTTGACCGACTGCTTGGTAAAAGTGAAGGTCAGTTTTGTTTTGGCCAGGTCGAGCGAAGTCATAACCGGGGTAAGGACATAGGGGGTTATGGCGCTTATGTAGGTTGTCGTCGAGTAGTAACCCGAGGAATTGGTCTCGGTGGATACCGTCACCGGAGTAAGGGTGAACGTGTAGTCCTCTGCATCTACGGAGCCGTTCTTCTCGTACTCGTCGAGCATCCGCAGCAGATAGGGACGCAGACCGCTGAACGTATAACTCTTGTCTGTTGAGCTGTAAGCCGCCACGAAGGAGGTGACATCGTCAGTTATCTCGTTGTTGGCGAAGAATTTGTCCTTGTTCTTGGTAAGGAGCATCAGAAGCTGAGACGGGGGCTCGATTCCGTAGTCGTTCTCGATTGTTTCGGCGGGAATCACCATGCTGAGCGTATTGATCACGGCCATTCCGTCGGAACGGTCGCGGTACGACTTGATCACATCAAGGAGGGGGAAGGTAATCTCGACGTCTCGGCCGGCCGGAGCGACAACGACAGCCTCGCCGCCGTCGATACGCTGGCGGAGCGATTCAGCCATGGTGTAATTGATGTTGTTGTTAGTAACGACAACGGGAGTTACGGCGTAATACGTACCGGCCTGGGGAACTTTCACCTCCTTGCCGTCCTCATCTGTACCCATCGTATGGTAATGCATACGCATCACCACCGATTCGAAGCGGGTAACGCGGCCGGAGCCGTATGAGTTTCTGACGTATATGCCGGGAAAATGTTCCGCGAAGGCTGTCGGAGTGGCATACGCCGCGGGATTCTCGCGGTAGAGGGTGAACAGCTCCCGGCCGAGCGAGATGGGAAGCTTCACGCTTACCTGGCGGTATGAGAGCGCCTTGACCGAGTCGGTCTGCCCCAGGGCGTTAACCGCGTAAATCTTCGACGCGATCGGCTTCGAGGGGTCAAAGCACTCCTCGGCGACAGGGTCGAAATCGCTGTATATCGGATAAGGGAGGGCCTTTGTCAGCCTGTAGACCTCAAGCCCCATCGGAGCCACGGAGTCGCCGACGAAGGAGCCTGTAGGCATCGTCAGCACGAGGTTGAGGGAGTCGATGTCGTCAACCGTCACCTCATCGGAAGCGATTTTCTGCGCGGGCATGAACTGGGTGACGAAATCCGACGTGAAACGTCCGTAACCGTCGGCGTTTATGGCGCCGAGAATCTCGGTAATCGTTCTCGACTGCACTTTCGTATTGTCAACGACACGGCCGGAAACGGTGTACGAGTCCTCGATAATGATTTCCGACTTGTCGGTCACGAGCGAGGATCCGATTTCCTCCGAAGTGTCCTTGCAACCCGGGAAGGCCACCGCGGCCGCGGCGGCGAAAAGTATGGCGGAAAACCTGATAGTCATTTAGAGAGCGTTGTAAAATTCAACCATCGGAGCCCCTTCGACTTCGTCGGCCCAGGATTCGAGCATCGGTTTGCCGGAAGCCTTGGCATATTCCAGCAGTTCGGCGGGGACATCCTCGGAAGCGACAACCACACCGTCGGCGTAGTCGATCGCGAGCTTGTTCAGCGCAAGCCAGTCAACAGGGTCTGTACCCAGGACTGCAATCTCTTCGTCCGGGAATCCGTCCATACGGAGCTTCTCCTGGAAACGGGGGTCGAGCGTCCCGTCAAACGCGTCGTTGAACAGCGAGAAAACCACTTTTGCGCGCCCGATGGTCGGGTCGTCGGCATAAGCCTTTTTAAGATAGAGGGGGGCGAGCGCCGTCACCCATCCCGAGCAGTGTATGCGGGCCGGCTCCCAGCGGAGCTTTTTGGCGGTCTCCATGACGCCGCGCACGAAGAAAATCAGGCGCTCGTCGTTCTCCTCGGGGGTCTCGCGTATTTCGAGGTCACTGACCGCGTGGTGGCGGAAATAGTCGTCGTTGTCGATGAAATAGACCTGCATGCGCGAGCTCTGGAGAGTCGCGACCTTGATAATCAGCGGATGGTCGTTGTCGTCAACGGGGATGTTCAGGCCCGAAAGTCGGATTACCTCGTGGAGCTGGTTTCGACGCTCGTTGATGCAGCCGTATTTCGGCATGAACGTCCTGACCTCGAATCCTTCCTCCTGCACGCGGTGGGGGATATACTGGCAGAGGTGGCCCATATGGGTTTCGGGGAGGTAGGGCGTCACTTCCTGGGAGATGTAGAGTACTTTTTGCTTGCTGTTCATCAAGGTTGGATTAGCTTACGCGCCGCGTGGCGCGGACTGGTTTTTAGAGGCAATGTACTGCCTCGAATACGCGAAGTTACGAATTTTTTCCGAGATAACAGCCAAACGCCTGAATAAAACGAGACCAAGAGCGCCCGAATGCAGGGAGCGAATACAGCAGGGAGGGGCATATAACAGAAAAGCGCCGCGTCATACTGAATGACGCAGCGCCTTTATGGTTTCACGGGCCTATAAGGCTTATTTCAGGAGGTCTTTCACAGCCTCGTTGGGAACCATCTGTTCCTGGAAGGTGTAAGCGCCGGTTTTGGGCGACTTCACCATCTTGATAACCTTGGAATAGGTACGGCCTTCACCTTTCTGAAGAGATGCGACGGTTTTCTTTGCCATATCGAGTCAAATATTTATGGTTAGGGTGAGGTTTCGGTATTATTTGATTTCCTTGTGCACGGTGACGCGCTTGAGGATGGGGTTGTATTTTTTGAGCTCGAGGCGCTCGGTGGTGTTCTTGCGGTTCTTGGTGGTGATGTATCGCGAAGTTCCGGGCATTCCGCTTGCCTTGTGCTCGGTGCACTCGAGGATTACCTGCACGCGATTACCTTTTGCTTTCTTTGCCATTGTTTAGAAGTCTAAAGTTTTGATTTCAGTTAAATAACCCTTTGCGATCGCCTGTTTGATGGCGGCGTCAAGCCCCATCTTGTTGATGTTGCGCAGGCCGGCAGCCGAAACGGTGAGGAGCACCCAGGTATCCTGCTCCACCCAGTAGAAGCGGCGGTTAAAGAGGTTCACATTGAAACGGCGCTTTGTGCGGCGCTTCGAGTGCGATACGTTATTTCCTGTAATCGCTTTTTTGCCTGTAATCTGACAAATCTTTGACATGGCTGTTTGGTTCTGTTGTTTCTTTGTTCTTAGCGTAGAGCGACTTGGGGCCGCCATCTCATAACTCATATCACCCCGCGGACGCATCTTTTCCAGGGGCTTTTTTCGGAGGTGCCGCAAATCAGAGTGCAAAGTAAGCTATTTTTCGCGTAACAGCCAAATTTTTTGTCGGTTAATTTATTTTTGCTACATTCGCGATAGGAGGGAGCCGCCATGGCAGAGCGCCCGAGTAGTCGGCCTATAAACTGTCCCGGCCCACCCTCTCTATCCTTAAAAAGGTTAATGCGTCAAACACTGACACATCATTCTAAACATCAACGAAAGTTCTTACTCAGATGAAGCATGGATTTTTCCGAGCGGCGGCGTGCGTGCCCGCCGTGACGGTTGCCGACGTGAAGTCCAACACCGCGCACATAATCGATATGATCCGCCGGGCCGAGGAGGCGGGAGCCGACCTGGCCGTGTTCCCCGAACTCTGCGTCACGGGGTATACCTGCGGCGACCTCTTCCACAACAACGCCCTGCTCGAGGCCGCGGAGAAAGCCCTGGCGGAAATCGCCGCGGCGACCAAGGGGCTGCATGTCGCCGCGGTCATAGGCGTACCCCTGCGCCACGGGTGCATGCTACTCAACTGCGGGGCGCTCGTCGCCGGCGGCCGCGTGCCCCTCATAAGGCCGAAGCAGTATATCCCGAACTACAACGAGTTCTACGAGAAACGGATATGGCGCACGGGCCACGGACTCCCCGAAGCCCGCGTCGCGCTTCCGGGCATCCCCGGAGAGCCGACGCTCGTCAGCACGACGGCCCTAGCCGATGTCGCGGGAGCCAGAATCGGCATCGAGGTGTGCGAGGACCTGTGGGTACCCGTGCCCCCTTCGAGCTTCCAGGCAATCAGCGGGGCGGAAATTATCGCCAACCTCTCGGCCTCCGACGACCTGATCGGCAAGCACGCCTACCTGCGGAGGCTGATCTCCCAGCAGAGCGCCCGCTGCATGTGCGGCTACGTCTACTCTTCCGCAGGATTCGGCGAGTCGAGCACCGACCTCGTTTTCGACGGCAAGGGGTTCATCGCTGAAAACGGCTCCATACTCGTCGAGACAGAGCGCTGGAGCAACGACCCGCATATGATTGTACGCGACATCGACCTCGAGGCGCTGCGCCACGACCGCCTACACCAGGGGACATTCTCTGACTGCGCCCGCCGACTGCGCCCCGAAGCTCCGGCGACCGTCGCCGCCACTCCCACAGAGGAGGTCGGCGACGACTGGCAGCTCATGCGCGAGGTAAAGCCCCACCCCTTCGTCCCGTCGACAGACTCTGAAATCGACAGCCGCTCCGCGGAAATAGTCGACATCCAGGCTGCGGGACTGGCCCAGCGCCTCAAAGCGACCTCTACAAAGACACTCGTGATCGGCATATCCGGCGGACTTGACTCCACGCTGGCGCTCCTGGTAGCCGCCCGGGCGTTTGACCGCCTCGGCCTCCCGCACGAAGGAATCGTCGGAGTCACCATGCCCGGCTTCGGGACTACGGGGCGTACCCGCTCCAACGCCCTGGTGCTGATGGAGGCCATGGGGGTCCGCTCCCTTGAAATCCCCATCGGTAAAGCGGTAGAGCAGCATTTCGCCGACATCGGCCACGACCCCGCTGTACTCGACGCGACCTACGAGAACTCCCAGGCCCGCGAACGCACCCAGATCCTGATGGACCTCGCCAACCAGCTCGGCGGGATGGTGCTCGGCACTGGCGACCTCTCCGAACTGGCGCTCGGCTGGGCCACATACAACGGCGACCATATGTCGATGTACGGCGTAAACGCCTCCATCCCCAAGACGCTCGCCGTCTACCTCGTCGGATGGTTCGCGCGGCATACCGGCAACGAGGCCATGCGCAAGGCGCTCCTCGACATCGTCGACACCCCGATTTCCCCCGAGCTGCTCCCCGCCGACGCCTCCGGCCAAATCGCCCAGAAGACCGAAGACCTCGTAGGCCCGTACGAGCTTCACGACTTCTTCCTATATTATATGCTGCGGTTCGGATTCTCTCCGAGGCGCATATTCCTCCTGGCGCGGAAAGCCTTCCCCGCACGCCCCGCGGAAGAGATAAAGCACTGGCTGCGCACGTTCTGCCGCCGCTTCTTCAGCCAGCAGTTCAAGCGATCGTGCCTCCCCGACGGGCCGAAGGTCGGATCCGTCTGCCTTTCGCCCCGCGGCGACTGGCGCATGCCCTCCGATGCGTCGGCCGCTCTTTGGCTCGCCGAATGTCACAGCCTGTAATCCAGCCACTTAAATTTTCCAAAAACAATACCGCGATTGGCGGCCGACGGGAGATATGTTATACAACATATTTCCTGTTGGCCGCCAATCGGCTTATTTTTAGTACCTTTGTCAAAATTTCGTACAACCGATTTAATCCTATAACCTAAATCTATTCACTATTCATTCACTTATGAAGTGCTACTTTACTCTCGCGTTGGCGCTGCTCGCAGCGACAACGGGTTCAGCGTACGCTGAAAACAATGCTTCCGCCAAATGGGCACTCGGCACTGCTGTATTCAAGGACATACCCGCCGAAGTTACACCCGAAGGCGTATTTTCCGCAACCAACGTCAATTACACCGGCAGCATCGGTACCGAGAAAAAACGTACCGCGAAACCTGAATCAGGCGAGATACCTATGACCGGCTACAACGCCGTTATGGCCGCCACCGTAGACAAAGATTCCTATGTGGAGTTTTCGATGGAGCTTGCCAAGCCTGTGACTGTCAACAACGTTGCCTGGGACTGGGCTTCAATCAAGCATACATCAGGCATGGTGGATGTCGAGCTTCTGATTGACGGCACCGCTGTCTCCATCACAAACTCGCAGAAACCCGCGCGCACAAATGAGGATGCCTCCTACGACGCCGCGATGAACTACCACTTTGCCAAAGCGGTTGAAGTGGCAACAGCATCGCAGACCATCTCACTCCGCTTCTATATGTACGGCGACGCGACCAAGGCCCGTACCTTCGGCCTTGCCAACGTAACAGTTTCCGGCACCGTATCGGAAGACACCCCCGTTGACCCCGGCTTCGGCGAAGGCGCGCTGGCGGTTTCCAACGTATGGCCTGCAAACAACAACGCGATGCTCCCCCTCAACGGCGAGTTTGTGCTGACCTTCCCCGCTGACGTTACCGTTGCCGGAAAGGCAGACCTTAACGGAACCGCTCTCGACATGACCGCCGAGACCACCACCGTCAAGATTCCTTACACCAACCTCGCAGCCGCTACCGAATACACCCTGACCATCCCGGCCAAGACCATCGGTAACTCCGAAGCCGCCAACGAGGCCCTGACCTACACCTTCACCACTCGCCCGGCGAACGTGCTCTTCTACTCCGACTTCAACCTCTATCCCTTCGCATACTACGAGAAGTACGGTCTCCCCTTCATCACTGACAACGTCAACATTCTCGCCAAGGGTTCGACCAACAAAACCGCGGAAGCCGCAGGCATGACCTTCTTCAGCGGCACCAGCGGACGCGTAGTGGCGCTGAAGGGTAACGTATGCTCCGACGACGCTACCGTTGACTACGGACCTAACACCGAAGCCGACAATGGCGCTTCCGCACGCGCCGTGCAGCTCATCGATGGCGGCAACGGCCTCTATATCGAGTTCCCCGAAATCGAAGGCCCTGCCGACGTAACCTTCTTTATCGCCAACGCCAAGACAGCAGCCGGGACAATCGTCCTGACCGACGAGCTCGGCGATACTAAGGCTCCGCTGGCTTCTTTCGAACTTCCCGCAGCCAAAAAGATGTCCAAGTACACCTACACCTATCCCTACAAAGGAACCGTGAAGCTGCGCCTGTACAACATGAAGAACCAGATTAACGTCAACGACATCATGATTGTCAAGGGCGAAGGCGAAGGTATCGACAAACCCGTCATCAAGGACGAAGAGGCTCCTGTGCTCGTTAAGTCGTGGCCTTCGGCAGCAGCCTATGCTCCCGTCGCAGGCTCGATCGTACTCCACTACTCCGAGCCGGTCGTTATCACAGGCAAGGCTATCGTTAACGGCGTTGAGACCGACGTTGTCGTAGACGGCAATAAAGCCACAATCGCTTACTCCGATCTTGAAAACGGCAAGGCATACACCGTAAACATTCCCGCTGTCGCCGACGAGGCCGGCAACGAACTCCCCGCTTCCGAAATGACCATCAACACGGCAGCAGCCGAGGTCCTTTACTACACCGACTATGGTTTCTATCCCTACGCTTACTGGGACCTCTACAACATGTATCCCGCTGACGGCGTTGACAACGGCGACATTCTGGCGAAGAAATCCTCCAACCAGGAAGCAACTGTCGCCGGCATCAAGTATGTGGTAGGCGCTACCGAAGGCCGCGTGGTCGCGATGGGCAAGTCCAACCTCCTCGAAGACCCCGACGGGGTTAACGCTACGGAGCGTTGCGCCCAAATCAGCGGGGGCGGTGCCGACGGCCTCTACCTCGAACTCCCCGAAGTTCTCGGCCCCTGCAAACTCACCCTCAAGGTCGGCAACTCCACTGCCAAGGCGTTTGAGTTCACCCTCCGCAACGCGGCTGACTCCGAGAACGCGATCGCCACGTTCAACGTTACCGCCGACAAGAAGATGTTCAAGTTCGAGCACACCGTAGAGCTGGAGAACAACCCCGTCCGCTTCCGCATCTATAACAACGGAAACCAGTTCAACCTCCACGACATCCTCATCACCAAGGTTGAAAAGGGTGGCACCGTAGGCATCGAAGCAGTCGCAGCCGAGGCTGACGCCCCCGCCGTTTACTACAACCTCCAGGGCGCACGCATCGAGTATCCCGCCGAGGGCCTCTACATCCGCGTCAAGGGGAACAAGGTTGAAAAAGTAATCCTCTAAACCGACAATGATTCCCGGCGCTACCGCACCGGGCACACAACAAAAGGCGCTGTGTCATAATTTACGACACAGCGCTTCTTGTATTCTTATGATAGCGAAGATGTTCAGGAATTGAGGCGGGAGGCGAGAGCGCGGGCGGCGGCGCGGGTCTGTTCCAGCTCGGCAGCGCCGGGAGCCTGTTTGGCGATGACCGGTTCGGCGGCGAAGCTGAACGAGCAGGGTTCGAGCACGCGCTTCATCTCGTTCGTGGCGTGGTGGGCCCAGGTATGCGTCCCCATAAGCATCACCTCGCGGTTCGCGACGTTGCGGCGGGCGATTGCCTCAACAGCGGCCGCTACTGGAGGGAAGAGGCCGTCGCTGTATGTCGGAGCGGCAATCACAAGCCCCCGGTGGCGGAAGACGGCCGACAGGATGTAGCTCAAATCAGTCACCGCGGCGTTGAATACCTCGATTTCCCGAACCCCTGCCTCGGCAAGGGTCCCGGCCGCAGTCTCGGCGAGCCGGGCGGTATTGCCGTACATCGAGCCGTAGATTATGGCGACGCCGTTGTCAAGAGGCTCATAGCGGCTCAGGCGGTCATAGAGCGATACGACCTCGGAAATTCGCTCGCGCCACACGGGGCCGTGGGTCGAGCAAACAGTGCCTATCTCAACCCCGTCCAGTTTCGCGAGCGCACGCTGAACAAACTTCCCGTACTTTCCGACGATATTGCTGTAATAACGCTCCATCTCGGGGAAAAAACGGTCGGTATCCATGTCGCTGTCAATCACTGCGCCGTTCAAAGCCCCGAAGCATCCGAAAGCATCTCCGCTAAACAATACCTTTTCCTCTTCGAGGTAGGTCATCATAGTTTCGGGCCAATGGACCATCGGGGTAAGATGGAAGCGCAGCGTCGTTGTCTGGCCCAACGGAAGGGTGTCGCCAACCTTTACGGCGAGAGTGTTCCCCTCGACCCCGTAAAAGCCGCGCACCATCGCGAGGGTCTGGGCGTTCCCGACAATCGTTATGTCAGGGAAAGCCTGGCGCAGTAGGGCAATCGCGCCGGAATGGTCCGGCTCCATATGGTTGATTACCAAATAATCGGGCTGTCGGCCCTCTCCGAGCACCTCCCGGATATGGTCGATCTGCCGCAGCGCGTTGGAAGCCTCGACTCCGTCGATTATCGCCGCGCGCTCCTCCCCTACGACAAGGTATGAATTATAGCTCACACCGTAAGGGAGCGGCCACAAGCTTTCAAACAGACGGGTAGTACGGTCGTTGACACCGATATAGCTAACCTTTTCAGTAACAGCGGCTCTTCTCATTACTTCACTATTTCGTTGAAACATTGTCCGGCACAGAAGCTGGCGAAAATCCTCTATGCCTCTCCATTATCCGCGAAATTACTGAAAATCCGCCAAACCACCGCAAAATAAAGCACGTCCCTACAAATTGGAGGGTTGATGCCAGCTTGGAATCGGGGTGAAGCGTCTTGTCAGTCGTTTACAACTTTCTGGAAGCCGCCGAGACGGTCGAAGCGAAGCTCCACGTCGTTGTCAAGCTCGACCTCGAAATAGGTCGTTTTCTTTTCGATGCTAACGATTTTGCGTCCGGGATACTTTTTAGCGACATAGTTGCGTATCGGCCTGCTTATGATTCCCTGCGGCACCTCGCGGGTCTGGCAATCGACGGAAGTCCACGCCCCCTTGTTGTTAAACTCTATTTTTGTCCCGTTGACAAGTTTCACATCATAGTCCGTTTTCTTAAGCAGGTGCTTGTCAACCTTTACCATACTTACTTTCGCTTTCGGGAAATGTTCCGTCAGAAACTCTCGGGCAGCCTCGGGAAGGTCCTCGCGATTTATCGAATACTTGTCAAGCGGCAAAGCGTACATCTCGACGGCGACAACCGCCATCATTACCACTACCGCGATTCTTCTGATTCCGCCCAAAGCGGCTACAAATCTATCCATAACACGTTTCATTATTAACCACCGCCACAAACAGACGGTTACACTAATAACAAAACCGACCCCGAAATTGATTATCCGGCATTCTCTTCAGGAGCATTCTCTTTATGGACAATTCGGGCAGGCGCAAAAAAAATTGATTGTCTCCCGACAACCAATCTTAGTTAACCTTAAATCTAATACCATGAAAAACACATTGCAAAGGTAGGGGTTTTCGGCTATGCCTCCAAACATTTTGACAAGAAAAACGCATTACTTTAACACTATTTTGCATTATTTGCCGCAAATCGGGAACAAATGCGGTCAAAGTGCCACTTCAAGCCCATTTTGGCAAGCAAAATGCCACAGAAAAGAAACCGGGCACCGTTTATAGAAACGATGCCCGGTTAACATATTTTTATATCCAGCAATAACTGCCTGCTAATCAGCGGGCTGATGCGGAATAGTTGGGAGCTTCGGAGGTGATGGCCACGTCGTGGGGATGGCTTTCATTCACTCCGGCGTTGGTAATGCGGGTGAAACGGGCCTTGTGGAGAGTGTCGATGTCGGGGGCGCCGCAGTAGCCCATTCCGGCGCGGAGACCGCCGAGCATCTGGTAAACCACCTCGTAGAGGGAGCCTTTGTAAGGCACGCGTGCAGCGATGCCCTCCGGCACGAGCTTCTTGGTGTCAGTCTCGTTGCCCTGGAAATAACGGTCCTTGGAACCCTTTTCCATGGCTTCGAGCGAACCCATGCCGCGGTATGACTTGTATTTACGACCGTTATAGATAATGGTGTCGCCCGGAGATTCCTCGACTCCGGCAAGCATGCCGCCAAGCATCACGCTGTAACCGCCGGCGGCGAGCGCCTTCACTATGTCGCCGCTGTAACGGATACCGCCGTCGGCAATCAGAGGCACCCCGGTGCCTTCAAGAGCCTTCGCCACGTCGTAGACGGCCGAAAGCTGGGGAACGCCTACTCCGGCGATAATGCGGGTAGTGCAGATGGAGCCGGGGCCGATTCCGACCTTCACGCCGTCAGCACCGTTCTCAACGAGGAAGCGGGCTGCCTCGCCGGTCGCGATATTGCCGACAACTACGTCGATCTCGGGATATTTTTCCTTGATTGCGCGGAGGGTTCCGATCACGCCCTTGGAATGGCCGTGGGCCGTGTCAATCACGATGGCGTCAACACCGGCGGCAACGAGGGCGTCGACGCGCTGCATGGAGTCGGCGGTAACTCCTACCCCGGCAGCCACGCGGAGACGGCCCAGCTTATCCTTGCAGGCGTTGGGCTTGTCCTTGGCCTTGGTAATATCCTTATATGTGACAAGCCCCACGAGGCGGCCGTCCTGGTCGACAACGGGGAGCTTTTCGATTTTGTGCTGCTGAAGAATCTGGGCCGCCTCCTCGAGGTTGGTCGACTGGGAGGTAGTTACGAGATTCTCGGAGGTCATAACCTCGTCGACGGGACGGTTGAGGTCGCGCTCGAAGCGGAGGTCGCGGTTGGTCACGATACCTTTCAACATCCCGGCCGCGTCGACAACGGGGATACCGCCGATATGGTATTCCTCCATCATTTTGAGAGCGTCGGCCACGGTCGCGCCGAGCTGGATGGTCACGGGGTCGTAAATCATACCGTTTTCGGCACGTTTTACGGCGTGTACCTGACGCGCCTGCTCCTCGATAGACATGTTTTTGTGAATCACGCCGATACCACCCTCGCGGGCGATGGCGATCGCGAGCTTCGCCTCAGTCACGGTATCCATCGCCGCCGAAACCAGCGGGACATTCAGGTCGATGTTGCGCGAGAACTTGGTCTTGAGGTCGACCATTCGGGGAAGCACTTCGGAATAAGCGGGAATCAGGAGGACGTCGTCGAAAGTGAGACCGTCCATAGCCACTCGGTCAGCAATAAAATCGGACATAAAACTTAAAACTTTATTGCACGCAAAGTTACGCGTTTTTCGCAATTTCCGCAAATTTTTCGCCTCATCCTGCCCGATTTTTTTATGCGGAAAACGCCGTCCGGCGGGTGTCGGACGGCGTTTTAATGGTTTCAGCCTAAAACAGGACCAATCAGAGGCCGAAGGCGGCGCGGACAGCGTCGACGTAGTCGAGCTTCTCCCAGGTGAAGAGTTCGACGGTCAGCTGGCGGTCGCCGTCGTAGCGGGAATGGAAATGCTTGGTGACGGTGCGGGGCGTGCGTCCGATATGGCCGTATGTCGCGGTCTCGAGGTAAATCGGGGCGCGGAGCTTCAGGCGCTTCTCAATCGAAGCGGGGCGCATGTCGAATATTTCCTTAACGATGGCGGAAATCTCGGCATCGGTCTTTCCGACCTTGGCCGTGCCGCGGGTGTTCACGTAGAGACTGACAGGCTCCGCCACACCAATCGCGTAGGCCACCTGCACCAGCGCCTCGCGGCACACGCCGGCTGCTACAAGGTTCTTGGCGATATGGCGCGCGGCGTAGGCTGCGGAACGGTCGACCTTCGAGGGATCCTTTCCCGAGAAAGCGCCACCGCCGTGGGCACCGCGGCCTCCGTATGTGTCAACGATAATCTTGCGTCCGGTTAGTCCGGTATCGCCGTGGGGGCCGCCGATCACGAACTTGCCCGTCGGGTTGACGTGGAGCACGATGTCGTCGCCGAGAAGGGGGCGCAGCTCTTCGGGAAGAGCGGCCTTCACGCGGGGGAGAAGCACCTTCTCGACATCGCGGCGAATAATGGCGAGCATCTCGCTGTCGGCCTCCTCCTGCGTGCGACCTTCGCCGGGCTGGATGAAGTCGTCATGCTGGGTCGAAACGACGATGGTATGCACCCTGACGGGGCGGTTCTGCTCGTCGTACTCGACCGTAACCTGGCTCTTGGAGTCGGGGCGGAGGTAGCTCTTGCGCTTGCCGTCGGGGGTGATGTAGGTCATCTCCGTGCCCTCGCGGCGTATTTTCGAGAGTTCTTTGAGTATCGCGTGGCTGAGGCCGACGGTCAGGGGGATATACTGCGGGGTCTCGTCGACGGCATAACCGAACATCATGCCCTGGTCACCCGCGCCCTGTTCCTCCTCTACCGAGCGCTCGACGCCGCGGTTGATGTCGGGGCTCTGCTCATGGACGGCGGAAAGGACTCCGCAGGATTCGCCGTCGAATTTGAGCGACGAGTCGTTGTAGCCAATTTCGTTAATCACTCGGCGGGCAGTGTCGGCGAGGTCCACATAGGCCTGCGACTTCACTTCCCCGGCGATCACCACCTGGCCGGTGGTAACGAGGGTTTCACACGCCACCTTCGATGCCGGGTCGTAGGCGAGCATTTCGTCGAGGACGGCATCGGAAATCTGGTCGGCCACCTTGTCGGGATGCCCCTCGGAGACCGATTCTGAGGTAAATAAATAATTCATGGAGCTTTTTAGCATTTTTTTTCGTGGTTGCAAGCAATCAAATTTATCCACAAGAACCCGCCCATCTGGGCGGGTTCAGGATGGAGGTACCAAGCGGAATCGAACCGCTGTAGACGGTTTTGCAGACCGTTACCTAACCACTCGGCCATGGTACCCTGTCAAAACAACTATCATCGGCGCATTGCCGATTTGCGGATGCAAAGTTAGGAGATTCTTTCGAGACTCCCAAATTTTTCAGCGATTTTCGCCTAAATATTTTTCAACACTCCGAAGTTATTGACAAATCCGAGCGATTTTAACATCGCGGACGGGGCGGATTGCGGGATTTTGGGTAACTTTGGGGAAAAATAGAGTATGCCTGGAAAAACCTTCAGACAGCCTCATTCACTCACACTTTATTAAATGCGGGGCAACGCCTCCGCGCGACGATATATTATGGCAGGTTTTGTGCATCTGCACGTCCACACGCAGTATTCCGTTCTCGACGGCCAGGCTTCGATTGAGGCGCTGGTCGACAAGGCCATGGCCGACGGCATGCCGGGTATCGCGATTACCGACCACGGCAACATGTTCGGCATCAAGGAGTTCTTCAACTATGTCGCCAAAAAGAACGGCAAGACCAAAGGCGCGATCAAGGACGCTGAAAAGGGGGCCGCCGAAGCCGCGACCGAAGAGGAACGCGCCGAAAAGCTCGCCGAGGCCGAGAAACTGCGCGGGAAAATTTTCAAGCCGATTTTCGGCTGCGAGGTGTATGTCGCCAACGACAACCTGCTGACCCATACCGACAAGCACGACACCGGGCGCCACCTCATACTCCTGGCCAAGAACCTCAAGGGGTACCACAACCTCGTCAAAATCGTCTCCAAGGCCTGGACCGAGGGATTCTACAGCCATCCGCGCACCGACAAGCACGAAATCGAGAAGCACCACGAAGGGCTGATCGTATGCTCGGCTTGTCTCGGCGGCGAGATTCCGAAACTTATCACATCGGGAGAAATCGAGGAGGCCGAGAAGCAGGTGAAATGGTGGCACGACATCTTCGGCGACGACTACTATCTCGAATTGCAGCGTCACAAGGCGACCGTGCCCCGCGCCAACCACGAGGCTTACGAGCTGCAGCAGATTGTCAACAAGGAGCTGATGCGCATCAGCAAGGAGCAGGGTATCAAGGTCATATGCACCAACGACGTGCATTTCGTCAACGAGGACGACGCCGAGGCCCACGAACGCCTGATCTGCATCTCTACCGGCAAGAAGCTCGCCGACGAGAACCGCATGCTCTACAGCAAGCAGGAATGGATGAAAACCACCGAGGAGATGACAAAGCTCTTCTCAGACATCCCCGAATCGCTTGCCAACACGCTCGAAATCTGCGACAAGGTAGAGTTCTACGACATCGACCACGCCCCGATCATGCCCTTCTTCGCCATCCCCGAAGAGTTCGGCACGGAGGAGGAATACCGCCGTCGCATCACCGAGCAGGACCTTTTCGACGAGTTCACCCGCGACGAGAACGGCAACGTGGTCATGAGCCAGGAGGAGGCCGAAAAGAAAATCAAGAAACTCGGCGGCTACGACAAGCTCTACCGCATCAAGTTCGAGGCCGACTACCTCGCAAAACTCGCCTACGAGGGGGCGCACCGCCGTTACGGCGACCCTCTGACACCGGAACTGGAGGAACGCATAAAGTTCGAGCTGCACATAATGAAGACGATGGGCTTCCCGGGTTACTTCCTTATCGTGCAAGACTTTATAAACGCATCCCGCGACAAGCTCGGAGTCAGCGTCGGTCCGGGCCGCGGCTCAGCCGCGGGGTCGTGCGTGGCCTACTGCCTCGGTATCACGCAGATTGACCCGGTCAAATACGACCTCCTGTTCGAGCGTTTCCTCAACCCCGACCGTATCTCCCTCCCCGATATCGACGTGGACTTCGACGACGACGGCCGCGCCCGCGTCCTGCAATACGTTACCGAGAAATACGGGGCCGACAAGGTCGCCCACATCATAACTTACGGCACAATGGCCGCCAAGTCGGCCATCAAGGACGCGGCCCGCGTCGAGGGACTTTCCATACCCGAGAGCGACCGCCTGACGAAGATGATTCCCAAGCACATGCCGGAAGTCAACGGCAAGGAGCTGAAACCGACGCTGAAAAACTGCTACGAATACGTAGAGGACTTCAAGAAGGAACTCGCGCTCGGGATGCCCGAGACCAAGCAGGTGCTGAAATACGCCGGACAGCTTGAAGGGAACGTGCGCAACACGGGGGTCCACGCCTGCGGCGTGATTATCTGCCGCGACCCGATCGACGACTGGGTGCCGGTCAGCACCGCCGTCGACAAGCAGGAGGGTAAACTGCTCGTGACCCAGTACGAGGGACGCGTCATCGAGGAAACCGGCCTCATCAAGATGGACTTCCTCGGACTGAAAACCCTGTCGATCATCATGGACGCGGTAAAGAATATCGAACTGACCCGCGGAGTGAAAATCGACATGGAGAAAATCCCTATCGACGACCCCGCGACTTACAAGCTATACTGCGACGGACGCACCATCGGGACGTTCCAGTTCGAGTCGGCCGGAATGCAGAAATACCTCCGCGAGCTCCAGCCCTCCACATTCGAGGACCTCATAGCCATGAACGCCCTCTACCGTCCGGGGCCTATGGACTATATCCCGGAGTTCATCTCCCGAAAACACGGCAAGACCCCTATTGTATATGACATCCCCGTCATGGAGAAATACCTCAAGGACACCTACGGGGTAACCGTCTACCAGGAGCAGGTCATGCTGCTGTCGCGCCTGCTCGCCAACTTCACCCGCGGCGAGAGCGACACCCTGCGCAAGGCGATGGGTAAGAAGCTCATCGACAAGATGAACCACCTGAAAGGGAAGTTCATGGAAGGGGGACAGGCCAACGGCCACAAACCCGAGGTGCTCGACAAAATATGGAAGGACTGGGAGAAATTCGCCTCCTACGCCTTCAACAAGAGCCACGCGACCTGTTATAGCTGGGTCGCGTTCCAGACAGCCTACCTCAAGGCCAACTATCCGGCAGAATACATGGCGGCGGTCCTTTCCCGCAACCGCTCCGATATCAACAAGCTGACGTTCTTCATGGACGAATGCAAGTCGATGCGCATCGAAATCAAGGGCCCGGACGTCAACGAGTCGTTCAACGATTTCGGTGTGAACAAGCAGGGCGCGATCCGCTACGGTCTCGCGGCAATCAAAGGGGTCGGCGACAACGTCGTGGCCTCGATTATCGCGACACGCAAGGAGGGGGGCCCGTTCAAGAGCATCTACGACTTCGTGGAGCGCGTCCCGGCCCAGGCCATCAACCGCAAGGTAATGGAGGCGCTCGCGCTCGCCGGAGCGTTCGACTGCTTCCCCGAAGCCAAGCGCGAGGACTATTTCGAGAAGAACAGCCGCGAGGAGAGCCTGGCCGACCAGTTGCTCCGCTACGGCGCTCTATACCAGAAGGCGCAAAGCGACATGACCGCCTCACTTTTCGGCGACATGGACGCGGAACTTAACACGGCCGGACGCCCGGTAATCCGTCCGGCACAACGGTGGGTCGAGAGCGAGAAACTGCAACACGAGAAGGACCTCGTAGGCATGTTCCTTTCCGGCAATCCCCTCGACCCGTACTATATGGAGCTGCACTTCGGTATGCAGACCATTAAGCAGCGCAACGAGATGGAACCCGAAGAGGGGAAGGAAATCGTGTTCGGAGGCATGGTGACGAAATTCGAGTCGCGTCCGGCCAAGTCGGGCGGATTCTTCGGCATTATGTCGATCGAAGACTACTCCGGCACCACCGAACTGCGCCTTTTCAAGCAGAAATACGTCGATTTCTCGAAATACGGCGTTCCGGGAACTCCGATTGTCGTCAACGCCAAATTCGAGCGCCGATACAACGGAGAAATCTCCATGGAAGTGCAGCGCATCAGACTGTTGAGCGACATAAAGGGGCAACTCCTTAACGGCGTGAAGCTGACGCTCGCCCCGGCGGAAATCACCCCGACGCTGACCGACGTGCTGAAAGAGTGCCTCAACCGCCGTCCGGGCGACGACACGACACTTGGGCATTTCAACGTGAGCATGCAGGATCCGAGCACGGGACGCACCGTCACCCTCTCCTCGGCCCACAAGGTGCCGCTCGACCGCGAGCTCGCCAAGACCCTCGACCAGCTCGAAGTCGCCTACTCATTCGACAAAGCATACAACTAACAACATAAGTAACACATTATGGCTTTAACAATCACAGACGAAAACGCCCGCGAGATAATCGATTCGGGCAAACCGGTGGTCATCGACTTCTGGGCCACCTGGTGCGGTCCCTGCGTGGGCATGGCCCCCATCATCGACGAACTGGCAAAGGAATATGAGGGCCAGGTAGTAATCGGCAAATACAATGTCGACGAGGAAGGAGACCTCAGCACGGAGTACCGCATCATGTCGCTCCCGACCATCCTCTTCTTCAAAAACGGCGAAAAGACAGCGATACGCCTCGCCGGCTCGCAGAAACGCGAGACCCTCGAAGAGAAAATCAAGGAACTCATAGCCCTCTGAACCGCCCAGCATGGCGTATAACGACAAGACAATAGCGCCGCCTGACGGCGCTATTGTCCTCCCTGGGGAGGAACCGAAAGCGCTCGCGTCGATGGGTCGCCGCTTCGCAGCGCTCGACCTGCTGAGGGTCGTGGCCATAATCGCCGTGATTTCCTGCCACTCGCTCCCCGGAGAAATGCAGGAGCGCCTGTGGAAGGACCTCCCGATGGTTGCCTTCATCAGCACGCTGTTCATCCTATCGGGAGCGCTCCTGCTGCCCGTTTCCGAAACCCTCGGAGTCTTTTTCCGCAAGCGCCTCAAGCGAGTTTTCATCCCGCTGGCAATATGGTCGGTCGTCTACGCCGCCGTCTACTATTTCCAGGGGGAGCGGACGCTGCTGGAAACCGTCAAATCATTCCGCGACATACTGTTCCGTTCCAACTTCCCGCCCGGTTGGTTCTGCTACGCCATCGGCGGAATCTATCTCTTCGCCCCGGTAATCTCCCCCTGGCTGCGTCAGGCCGGGCGCCGGCAGATTGAAATCTACCTTTTTGTCTGGCTCATATCGCTCAACATACCCTATTTCGGCATAAAGACCGACATAAGCGCAGGGTTCTTCGCAATGTTCTATAACTGCATGGGTTACTGCGTCGCGGGAGTTTATCTCGTCCATTACGCCATTCCCAGGCCCCCGTCGTGGAAAATATGGCTTCCGGCGCTGCTGATTGTGACAGTCTATCCCCTTTACATGCGCCTCCATAACGGCTGGCAAGGATACGCCGAAGCATATTACGTCACCCCTAACTGCGCCGAAGCCGCCCTCGGCATCCCCCTCTTCATCCTCTTCTGGAAACTCTTTGGCGGCTGGAAGCAGCTCGCCTCCCGCGCCCTGCCGGCCTCCGGGCGATCCGCGGCCTCAATGCGCAGTAAACTCTCGGCTATGTTTGACGCCATACTCCGCGAGCTGAGTAAGGACAGCTTCGGAGTTTACCTCATCCACTGGCTCTTCATCTTCCACATACTTTATCCCTACTTCCCCGGTTGGCACCCCTCCTGGGCCACCTACCTCCTGACCCTCGCCGTCTGCTTCCCCGCAGCCGCCCTCCTACGCCGCCTCCCCCTCATCGGCCCCTACCTCATGTAACCTTCCTATAAAGGAAAGCGTCATTTATTCGCTTGGCTACAAGAGCTTAACCATTATAATAATCCTACACGATTATACTGCACGATAATCCTCTGCTCACACTCCGGCTGAGCGCCCGGAGGGCGCGTTGCTGTGAGTAACACCGTGTCGAACCCCGGAGGGGTGAGGCGCGGGGGACTGTGTCAGACGTAAGAACAGAGCGCCCGGAGGGTGCGGGCCCGTGGTAATATGTGTGTAATAAAAGGGAATAGAAAAGATGTGGGGCACACAGATTTTTTAATTATAGCGCAAGGCGCTATAACACGGATGCGACGGATAAACACAGATTTTCCTTTGTGAAGGAGGGATTAGGAGCTTTAAAACGGTTGTTGCTATAACCCGCAGTCGGCGTATAAAGTATGCGACAAAAAAATCTGTGAAAATCCGTCGCATCCGTGGGGAAGCTTGCGACCATAAAAATCTGTGTGTCAACACTTCTTCCAATCTCCTATTAAACATCCTGATTCCACGGACCCGCACCCTCCGGGAGCGTCCCCCAGCCCACAGACATAAATCACCGCGCCTCACCCCTCCGGGGTTCGACACGGTGTTACTCACAGACCCGCGCCCTCCGGGCGCTCCGCAGTCGGATGTAACCTCGGCCTCGTCTTTTTCGACCTCATCTTTTTTGCCTTCTGTAGCCAACTCCACACAATCCCAAATAAAAAGAGAGGAAACTGATTAAACCAGCCTCCTCTCTTTATTTGTAGCCTCAGGTCAATGTACAATAACCTTTCTTCCATCATTTGAAATCCTTAGGCCCGGGGTACTGCCGCACTCAATATCCGTGTATTATCTCACCTTACCAAATGGTAAGTAAAGCCATCGGACTGCCGAATTACGAGCGTATTCTCTGTCAATTCATCGATATGCCATTTCTGAACATCGCCGTTATCCTTATACATCGTCAATATATCATCGTCCCACGAGAAAGTGCAAGAATATGTGACATTCTCATTCCTGTTAGCATAGTAATATGTCTGAGACATTGTATAGTCCTCGTTCAGCGACATTGACAGTAATTTAGCGTTCGGGGGAGTAGTATTCCATACACAGGTATACTTACCGAAAATCGGAATCTCATCAAGATCATATGACGGTTCGGCCACCATCTCAACACCCATTGTCTTAACCAAAGGCCGGACGGTATAATTTCCCTTTGAATCAAGCCCGGTGAAGTAAGTTGAGACAGATGAACTTGGGCCTTCGTAATCAGAGTGATAATAGACCTTTTTAACAGACTTGTCCTTTTTGTCAATTAAAGCAACACCCAAATCACATGGCACAGTGTTACCGTAAGCCATCGTTCTCGCACTAACCGCGGTATTTCCCGACCGCTCGGCGTAGGTATCACTGAAAGAGGGCACAAAATCCATCTGCTCAAATGGCTCAAAGCCGTTGAACATTTCGAAGATTGTCTGATCATAACTTCTACTCCAACCGAACAGATGAAATTCTGCCGCGCCGGACTTATATGTTCCTTTTTCAATCTTTGCTTGAGAGACACGCCTATAATAATCCGGGGATGTCAAAGCGTCTGCAGCATCTCTTTTTGACGGAACCCAATTTCCCTTAGCCTCCAAACCGGTTTCAAACCTCACATCGGCTTTGGCGATGTCAAGGCTTGAAGTGCAGATAAACGCCACGCCAAGCTCCACATATACCCCGGCAGACACGCTACCGCTGACAGTGAATTCCCCTTCATAGCTCTCCCCCGTTTTTCGGAAATCACAAACGGGACGTAGTTCTCTTTTATTCCTACTCGACCAGTCAAATCGGAATGAATGACGATAGTTGTTTACAAGGGTATGCTTAACAGCGGCTGTACAGGAAGCGTTGGCGGCGAGGCCGACCTCGATATATATGTCAATCAATGCTTCAGGAATAGGTATTGTTTGTCCCCATAGCTTCAGGTCGTTACCAAGTCCTATGGTTCCGGCAACTCTGATTTCATTTGTAATGGATATGTCAGTAATGATTCCAACGCCAAGATTGACACCATATCCGCGTTGGACTACGACATAGCCATTGTAATGAAAACTTGGCGCTACTGTAACGTCCCATCCACATTCTCTTCCTATTGATAGCGGAGAATCACCATCATATGTGAAATCAAGCAATCCTTTTGTCAAGTCAAACTTCGATGGCGCGGGAGTAAATGTTCCTGAACCGGAGTGCGAGGCTCGTCCGAGAGCTTTCGTCGATTGAGGGGCAGGCGTGCCGCCATCACCTATGACACCGTAGTAGGTCTCAAATATATCAGTCAGTTCAACCGGATCACATTCAATTATAAGTCGCTCAGCATCTTCTATTAGAGCGTTTACTTTCCCGGCAAACGGAATTGTCAGTTTTTCTCCGTCAGCTTCGACAAAGATAGTCTGGCCGATGGAAGGTATGATTTCAGAGGGGGTCGACTTTTGGACGAAAAGAGTCAGTTGGTTAGCTGAAACGACATAATCAGACAAAGTAGCTGTCTGATTGACTCCCGATACAAACTCGTTTTCTGGTGTCTCGAATCCGACATAATCAATCTCGTCAACGGGGATGGAATAAACATTATCCTCGGTCACGAAATTCTGAACAGCAGGGGTTTCCTCTGTCGCCTCAATATAATCCACAAAACGAAGCGTTCGCGGAAAATTGAACGAAGCGATGCAGAACCTAAAACGAAGCGTTCTTTGAATCGCTTTTTGTTTTCCCTTGTTTCCAGCCATTTCCGCGGCTCATATTTCGCGTGTGTCGCGTCTTCGAGGCTTCCGTTTATAGTTTTTGAATACTATTTAATCGCCGCTTGAACGGCACAAAAACGCTGACTGAATCGTATTTCAGCCGGCGTTTCCGTTTCAGCGGACCGTTCAGACGTTTAGGTCAAACTTCACGCCTTCGTTTCCGGCGAGCAGTTCTTTTGTGCGCTCGATGTTGTTCTCGTAAATGTGGACGTTTCCGAGATTGAGCGTTATCGACTTCAACGGCACTTCAATCTGTCGCGCCATCAGGTAGAGATGGTAAATGTCGGCAGGCAAACCGAGGTTTGCGTCGCTGCTGCGCTGGTACGCTGACACCACCAGCTCGCCGTCATCTATCTGGAACTGCACGAGGCTGAGGCAAGGGGCCTGGTTCGTCTCCGCGTCCGTAGATCCGAGGAACAGAACATAGTTCTTGCTGCTGCGCTTCTCGAGGTTGATCTTCTCAATCAGCCCCGGCAGTTTCTCAAAGTATGTCGGATAGCTGTTGATGAGGATTCGGCCGCAATAGTCCCACCAGGTGATTCCCGCCTCGCGGTACTTCTCCACGTCGCGCTCTCCCTTCATGAAGAGCGACAACTCGCTGCGGAGCTTCTTACGCGCAATGCCGTGAGTCTCGAATATGTCGAGCAGGTCGCCCGGTGTCAGCGTCAGGCTCTCGTTCAGAAGGTAGCGGATGTTTCCCTTCTTGTTGGTCTGGTTCTTGCCCTCCTTCAGGATCTTCCCGAGGATTGCGTAGTACTTGTTTTGCATTCAAAATCGGTTGTTTTGAGGTTTGTTTTGAGGTTTCGTTATGGTATTTTCCCGAAAAATTTGTAACTTTGTGGCTCCTACAACATTCAGCAATAGCGTGCGCAGCACGACCATAAGGCTTAATGCCCTCGGCCGTGTGCTGCGCACGCTTATTGCTTTATATGTTGTAGGAGACTATAAAGAGGCCGGGGGCATTTTTTTATGCCTGCCGGCCCGGAACCGGGTCAGACCCGGATAACCATTATGTCCTGGAAGGACGCAGAGTAGTTGATTGTGTTCCTGCGGGTGCGGATTTCCGCGCCGTCCATCGGAGAACCGTCGAAGTGGTTCTCGCCGAGCCACGCGCACAGCTCCACGAGCTGCGACTTCTCGGAAGTGAAGTAGATGTAGCGCGTTCCCGGCAGCAGTGTCAGCACGTCCAGATAGTCGCGAAGTTTCCACCATCCCTCGTACATTCCGCAGTCCGTGGACAAATACGGAGGATCCAGGACGAAGAGAACCCTTGGATTGTCCCGGTGCAGCTTGAACAGCTCCCGGTAGTCCATACTTACCACCTCGAGGCCGTCAAGGTAACCCTTGGCATCATAGTCGCTTTGCCGGATTCCGTTATAGAACAGGTGCTTGCGCATGTCTTCGAGCGACTTGGCCCATTTGCCGCTGAACAGCAGCGACCGGCTCACTGTCTGATAATCCACGAATCCCTTCTCTGCATATCCTGCCACGATTTCAAGGATTCTCTCCCTTATGTCGTCCGGCACCCGCTGATGGTCCGGGATTCCGGCGAGCAGCGGACGTATCTTCGCAAGGATTCTGTTGGTTGTCGGGATGTTGGCGATGCGTTCGCTGTAGCCGTCGAAGTAGTTGTAAACGACCCTGGCGTCAGGAAGCGTTGCTTTCGCCGTGTGCGACAGTAGTCCGCTGCCGCCGAATAGGTCGACCACCGTGTCGACATCGTTTTTCACTGTCCCGAGTACTTCGGCGAAGTCCCGGACGAAGGACCGCTTTTGACCCACGAAGGGGAGCGGCGCACATTTGAAGTTCCTACACATTCCGTATGCATCTGTTGTTATCGGTTTAATTTTTTTATTTGCCCCCGGCATAGATGGCGGCCTCGCGCTCGCGGCGCTTGACGAGGCCGTCAAGGACGCGGCCTCCGGCGCGGATCCATTTGCGGAACTCGGCGGGGATGGAGGGGTCGTCGGAGTTGACGCAGACCTTTTTCCAAAGGGTCGAGCGGCGCAGGGCGGAGGTGCCGACGTTGTAGGCGAAGCTCAGGACGGCGTCGTACTGGGCCTGTCCGAGCGATGCCCCGTCAATCGTCATCCAGCGGTTCAGCTCCGCCTCGAAGCGGGCCAGGTCCGCCTCGAAAAGCTCCGCAGCCCGTTCCCTGGAAATCCTCAGTCCGGGGACAACGTCCGGGCCCGTATGGCCGTAGCCGATTGTCAGCACTCCGGCGGGGCAGCGGTACGCCGTCAGGCGCAGCCCCTCCCAGCCCTTTATCAGTTCCTTAATCTCGTTGCTTGCTTTCATCATCGTTAGCTTTGTCGGTTATCTGAAAATCATCCTCACGCCCCAGCCGGCGGCGGTTCCCGCGACTGTCAGGGCGAAGTCGGTCCAGTCCCAGCGTCCGCCCCACTGGCGGTCTTTCAGCTCGAGGGCGGCGGCGACCCCCGTCCCGGCGTAGGCCGCGCAATAAGGGCCGTCAGCCCCCAGCCCGACCGCGAAGCCCCCGGCGAGGTGCTTCCAGCGGTTGCTCTCCCGGAGCCAGGCGGCGACCCGCGCGCCCAGGCCCATATTTGTTTCTGTCTTTTCCATTGTGATGCGTTTAGTCGGTTTACGCGAACTTGTACCCCTTGGCCTCGATAGCTGCCCGTTTCTCGGCGGTCAGTCGGTTTTTGACGGCGGCGGGGAAATACCGCAGCGTCAGCACGGGCATCCCGGCGGCGGCTCGGTCGAAACTGTCGGTCAGCAGCGTGTCGACGAGCGACTGCCGATTTTCCTCGCTTCCATCACCCAGCATGGTGGCGTTCTTGAACATCCCTTCGGCGTTTTCCGCGGCGGTGCCGAACCCTTTTAGCCTGACTTTGCGCAGCGAGGCGCAGTTACAAAACATGTCCTTCATCGTCGCCGCGTTGCCCACGTCCAGTTCCGGCACCTCCGTCAGCTTCCGGCAGCCGATGAAAAGCGAGTCGAGGTCGGTCGCCGAGGATGAGTCGAGGCCCGCGACGGATTCCAGGGACGAGCACCCATCGAACATGTTGCACATCACCCCGCTCCCGGCCGTGTCGAGTGTCCCGACCCTCGTCAGGCTTGAACAACCCGAGCACATCCACCCGCAGTTATACATCTTCGGCATGCTTATGTCGGGCAGCTCCACCAGCTTTGCGCAATTGGCGAACATCGTGAACGCGTCGCAGGAGACGGGGGCGTTAATCGGCCCGGCGACGCTTTCAAGGTTGGAGCAGCCGTAGAACATGTCGCGGAAGTTTCCGACTTTCGACCAGTCCACCCGCGGGAAATACCTCAGTGCCTTGTCGTCCTTGAACTTTCCGACGGTGCTTCCGGGGCTGGCGGCGTTCCATTCCCTGTAAACCCGCGCGGCGTAGGGGTCCGGCTGGCACCCGAACCACGCCTCGAAGCACTCGGCCAGCGTCGAAAGCGCCGCGACGTGCTCCGGCGACATCATTCCGGCGTACTTCGACGCGACCCCGACTGACACCTCCTCTTCCCCGCCGTCCGTGGTCGGAAACACCAGGACGACTGACTTTGCCCGCTGCCTTACAGCCACTCCGGGAGCGAGAGCCGTCACTCCGGGCTTCCTTTTTAGTCCCAGCACCGACATTCCGGCGGTGTTGTCCGTGTTTTGCGGCATAATGTTTTGTCGTTTTGAAATTTATGCTTAACTTTGTGGTGCCACCCCGCTTGGTGTCTCGATCTGTTTGGAGCGGACTGCCATGCGCGGGGAGGCTTTTTTTATGTCAAGTCGCTTACAGCAGCCTCTGCTGGCGGCTCGGACGGATATTTATCCCATCCGCCAGCAGCGAGACGTGGAAATACGCCCAGTCAGACACCCCTGCCGCAGTCACGCGCCGCAGTCGCACCAGGCAGCGTTTGTGCTGCACGGTCTTCTGGTTGTTCAGCGGGAACCACCGGGCGTATACCCTTTTGGTGCCGTAGTTCCTCCGCCGCAGCCATACCTGCGCCTGGAACGGACCGGCACTGACGTTGTCGAGCGTTCCTATCCTGTTTCCGTAAACCCCCGCCCTAATGGCACTCTCCGCCTCCCCTAACGTCGGCGGGGCGGCCTCGTTGTCCGGGAAAGACCCGTTGAACCGGTAGAATATCTTGCGCCCCCCGTTGTCGTAGCGGATGCCGATGTACCAGCCGGAGCGGGACCCTGTCATCCTCCCGTCCGTCGCTCTGGAGTCCGGGACATGGGAGCAGTCTGTCAGCAGCCGCACGTGGTTGCAGCTCCCGGGAGAACCCGTTTCAGCCACGACACTTCCACACAGTATGTCTCCCTCGAAGCGCAGGTCTCTGACCTCGCTGCTGCCGACGGGGATTAGCGACGAGAGGGGCTTCGGGTCGGCACCGGGCTTCCTGAAGAACATCCCCGCCACGCTGACGGCGAACTCCCCGCTGCCGGGAAGTCCAAGGGGCACGTTGATCATCCCCCGGTCGATATACGCAAGCCCCGGATGGGCGTCCACCGTCGGGCAGCGGCGCACAAGCCGCCGGTCCGGGTTACGCTCTATCTCCGTGTTCACAAGCTGCGAGCCAGTGAAGCGGTACTCCTTCCCCCCGCACTCGAAGCGCCCCTCCAGCGACGCCGTGACCCTCCCGTCGGCATGCGTCTCGTTGTACGGCGCCGGAGCGTCCGAACCGTCGCCGAGGATGAAGCGCCCCAGTTCCCGGTTGAAAAACACCGCGCCCCCGTCGTAGGTCCCCTCCCCGAAAAGGAACGGCAGCGCCCGCGCCGCCCCGGCGATGACCGGCAGCCGTATCTCCCCGCTGACTACCGCCCTGCCCGGCTCGTCCGTCAGGCGTATGTCAAGCTCGTAAAGCCCGGCGACCGACCGCGTCCCGTCCGGGTAGCGGCTGTCGGGGACCCTTACCGTCATCTCGCACATCACCCGTCCCGGCGGAAGCCCGTGGCGGTCGGCAATGATCCGTATCCCGTCCCCGTCGCGGACGCAGTTGCGGCACACGCCCCCTGTGCATCCCGCCGTGTAGCCCCGAAGGTTCCCCGCCGTCGTGAAGCGCGCCTCCCAGTCGTGACCGGGCCACCCGATCGCGTTCCCCTCCGCGTCCTTCAGCGGCAGAAGGAAGTCGAAGTCAGACTTGTAGTAAATCGGTTCCTGTTCCATGTCAGTCCGTCTCGTTTTCGTTAACAGCCGCCCCGGACTGCCCGCTGGCGGTGCCACCAAGCGCCGCCACGGCCGCCCGCAGCTCCTCAATCGCTGCGGCGTTGTCGTCCGACTGGTTCTGTGCGTCGAGCGCCATGCGGGCGGCGCTTGCGAGGTTGTCCCGCAGCTCGTCGGCTTTCGCCTTAAGCCCGTCCGTGTCCGTTCGCAGCTTGTTGGTCTTATAGACGAGGTCCCCCAGGCGCTCCTCGTGGCGGTCCAGGCGGGAGGTGTGCAGCCCTAAGGCGGAGGAAAGGGTCTCGATGGAGCCGCTCAGAGAGGCGAGCGTCCCCGCGAAGCTGTTGACCTCGCGGAGACCCTCCCCGTCCCACGCGTAGAACGCGGCCGGAAGCGAAGCCGTCCCCGCGCGGTGGAAGAGCCGCCCCGAGAGCGGGGCGTAGGTGCCCGACTCCCCGTCATAGTCGTTGTAGTCCGTCGACGGGCGGACGAGCACCTTCCCATCAGAAGCCCGAATCTCGTCCCAGGAAGTGTAGCGCGCCGTGTCCGACCCGCGTATCGTCGAAACCTCCAGCAGGAACTGCCCGAAGTTTTCCCCGTAGATGACGCGGAACGTGCAGCCGAGCGTGGAGATTTCCCCGGGCCACGGAGTTGCGGGAAGAGATGTAAGCGACACCGCGTCGAAATCCACCACCGGCAGCTCCGCCAGGCGGTCGACAAGCCCCGCCAGCGTCGCCGCCGTCCTGCTGACGGTCTCGACCAGGGAGGGGTCCGATGCCCCCAGCCGACGCGGCTCTCCCGCCCCCTGCCAGGTGTAGAACATCCCCAGCCCCGACTCCACCGTCATCAGCAGGACCCCCGCACGGTAGTCCGACGACCCCGACACGACCCTCCCGGCGCTACCGTCGACAGCCGTCCAGTATGAGTGGTACTTGATTCCGAGCGGGCTCTCCAACCGGAGTAAGAAGCACTCCGCCACCGTGTTGTAGACCACCCCCACGCTCCCATACAGCAGCGCCGCGGTCAGCTCCACGCGCTCCGGCAGGAAATTGACCGCTTCCCGCGTCTCCCGGTCAATCCCCGAGAAACCCAGCGCCCCGAAGCCCCCGAACTCCTCAAGCAGTGCCCGAAGCGTCCCCGCCTCTCCGCGCCCCAGCTTCTCGTTAAGCGCCCCCGCCAGCCCGTTGACCTCCGTAATTCCGAGACGCTCCCCCCGGTGACGCATGCTCTCGATCAGCGCCCCGAACTGCTCCTCCGTCGGGTATTCCCCCTTTCGGAAATACCTCTTCAACTCTTCCCTGCTATGTATTGCCATGATTCCTTTGATTTGATTCCTTGTTAGTTCGCGTTTCACTCTTCTCCTTTCACTCTCCACCGCTCACCGCAGCCGCATGATGTACGCCAGGACGTAGTACGGCGGACGGTTCTCGTGCGTCCCCCCGCCCCCCGTCTCGTAGCTCGCGTGCTCGTAGTACGGCATGCACGTGTTGTCCTCGTCCGACTCATGGTCCCCGATCCCGTTGTTCCCCGTCTCCGTCGCCGGTATGTTGTCGTACCGCGTGACCTTGTGCGTCGTCATTGACGACGGCGCCTGCGCGAAATAATAGTCCCTGACCTTGTGGCTGTGACGCGGCATCTCGTCCACCGTAAGAGCCACCCGCTTCAGGCCGCCCCCCGACCCCGTCTCCTTGTAGTCATCGTCGCTGTCGTGCTTCCCGACAACGAACCGCCCCCGCAGGTCAGGCAGCCGGAACATCCCGGCCTCCGTCTCGTAACGGGTCCCTGACGCGCTCACGGCCCGGTTGAACGTCGTACCCAGCGCCCCGTACAGCTCCGGGTAATCCGCCGCCGCCAGCGAGCGCCCGTCGCACAGCGCGTAACCCTCCGGAACCGTCGACCCCGCCCACATCTCGACAACCCCCAGCGGCGTCCCGCGCAGACCCGCCAAAGCCTCCCGCAGCGCCTCAGCACCCGCCCCCAGCGTCCTGAGCGTCACACCCTCCTGGAACCCCTCCCACGAGAAATTCTCCTCCCCGATACCCGCCTCAAGCCACCGCCGAGTGTACGCCCGGGGGTACTCCACCCCGTTCGCCGTCACCGCGACAGCCTCCTCCATGACGTGCATCCCGTCCCCCGCCGCGCCCCCCGCGAAATACAGCACCTCCCCCGCCGGACGCTTCCGTGTCCTGAGGAAGACGTAACCCGCCGAACGCTGCCCCGTCCCCTCGTTAAGCGCGCAGCCCGTCAGAACAGTCCTGTCCCCCGCCGCGTTTCCCAGGATCGCAACCAGGTCCGTCAGTCCCTGGATGTTCTCCAGTGTCTCGCAGTCCAGGGGGAAGTCCCGGTTGGCCTGCGTCAGAAAATTCCCAGTAATCTTTTCAGTCATGATTCGTAAAATTTTAGTTGGTATGTCAGTGTCTCAGGAAGCCTCCGACACCCGCACTCCGAGTGTGATGTCCTGCCGGAAGCCGCCGGAACCGTAGCTGATGGTGTTTTTCGCAACCTGGTAACTGCCTTTAGGCTCGCCGTCTATCCTAAGGGCGATAATGTCGAGCGGGGAGACCAGCGAATGGCCGAAAGTCTGGAACGACCCGGTCAGGCCGTCGCGCTTGAGTCTCTCCAGCTCCTGCTTTCCCCATGCCCTTGCCTCGGCCTCAGTCATGCCGTAGCAGTGCAGCGTCCGCTTCTCGCCGTCGTCGTCGCCGACCTCCACCTTTATCTTCTTTTTGTTGTCGGGCTGGAGGCTGACGACCTTCAGCTTGATCTTCATGTCCTCTGCCCTCTGCTCGTCGAGGCTGCTGTCCGAGATGATGTTGACCCCGGTGGAGAAAACCAGGCGCGTCTGGTTGCCGCGGTCGAAAAGCACGCCGCAGTAGAGCACGGGCTTGCCGTCCTCGGTACGGAAGAAAGTCCGGATATTGTTTTCCTTAAGATGGGCGAGCAGCCCGGCGACCGTGTCAAAGTTGGCGCGGAACCTCCCTATGTTCTGCTCTCCGAGGACCTTTACGGGATAAGGGAGGGCCTGGTCCTTCAGCAGAGTCTCGATGTCGACGTCGCGGTATGACTTCTTGACACACGGTGTCTGTTTGAGCGCGAACATCTCGTCCTCGCAGAAAATCTCCACGGGGGCCTTGAAACCCTTGCGCAGCACATAGCCGGAGAAAGCGTGCCGCAGGTCGCCGTCATAGCCGAGCCACACAGAGACCTTGTCGCCGCGCCGGATCGGGTTGGATGTCTCACCCTGCCATTTGACCTTGCGGGGTAGCGTGAGCTTGCAGGTGGTTGTGAGCGCTTCGCTGTCCCGCACGATCTCGCACGCGGTGATTTTGTCAAACACCCACTTTTTTTCGCCCGATATTTCAATTCTCGCTGATAGTTTTAACATCGTTCTAACGCCGTTTAAACAGATATTTCACAAAGCGTAGTTCGCGTCGTTGACGGCCGAAAGCAGAGCCTCGGCGACAGCGTCCTTAATCCGTTCCTTGCTTTCGACCAGGTTATTCGTGGTGATGGTGAACTTGTCGATAAGCCTGTCTATGGTGATATTGATGTTCCTGACGCGGTCTGTCTCCTTGGAGGCGCCCCCGCCAACGTCGGACAGGCCGTTCCCGATGGGGGACGGCGGGTCGATTCCATGGGGGGTGTTTCCATCCGCCGGGTTTCCGGCGGGACCCGCGTCAGGGTCTTCGGGATGGTCGGCGGCCCATGAGCGGTCCGCGGCCTCGCGGCCCAGCCGGGCTATCTTCTCAAAGTTCAGCTTTTCGGCAATCTTGTTGTACTTGTCGACAAACCAGTTTATGAGGGATAGGAACTTGTCGCGCACCCAGTCGATGATCCTGCCGAAAAATACCTTGATTGCGTTGGCCGCGTTTTTGAACGCCGCCACAAGCGGTCCGCAAATGGCGCTCACTTTTTCGACAACGGCGCTGACCACCCTGGCCACAAAGTCGCGTACTGCCTCGATCCACGAGCGTATCCTGTTGACGACGGACATGAAGACACCGGCCACCTTCTGAGCCATCGCCTTGATGCTGTCCCACACACCGACGGCAAACCCGGCGATTTTCTGTCCCAGCGCTTTGATGGCTTCCCACGCGGTGAACACAGCGACACGGAAGCCGTAGCACTTTTCCCAAAGCTGCTGGATCAGTACAATCAGTCCCGCCAGCCAGCCGATGACGGGAATGTTCATAATGGCGGTGCCGATGCCCTTGCACGCGGCTGCGACCATTCCCCTGAACGCCACCCAGTATCCGCCTGACAGCATTACTGAGGTGTTCATCATCATCAGGCTGACAATCGTTTTTCCGAGAGCTTTTTTTATCGACGTATAAGCGGCATTGAAATTGGAGGATACAGCGTTCTTAAATAACCTTGTATAGTTGCATGATGCGAGTGTCGCCAGGTTGAATTTCAGCAACCACGCGATAGATTTTTTAACAGCACCCCCCAGTGGGGCGAACACATTCCATACCTGGAGTTTCCTAAGCTCCGAGAATCCCTTTGCCGCGCCCCACACCAGCGGCACGAGCTGTGACAGCGGCGCGAGCGCGCCAAGTACCACCTGCGTCCATATCCCGAGGTCGCCGCAGCAGTTGAAGATAGAGATCTTGAAATCATCGAACCGTGCCTGTACGCGCGCGAGCCGCTCGTTATATGTCGCCATCACGATGTCCGCCTGGTCTATGGCCGTGGTCGTGCCTGTTATGGCCTCCGTCCATTGCCTTACCTTGGGGATACCCTGCACGAGTGCCATGGCGGCGGCTGAGTTTTCCTTTCCGAACAGCTTGCTGAACAGCGCGTCGTCGGCCATGACCGGCTTAAGGGCTTCCAGTCGCTCGGCGAGTGACTTGGATTTGTCGGTGAGGTCGTTGACACTGATTCCGGCCGCGGAGAGCTCCTCGCGCACGTCCTTGGGCAGGAAGCGCCCCTGTGCGAGCGTGGACATCACGTTGCGCAGCGCCACGCCACCCTCGGAACCTTTTTTGCCGGCCTTGTCGAGTACCTGTATCGCGGCGTTCGTTTCCTCGAACGACACACCTGCGGCTTTGGCCGCCATGCCGCATTGTTCGAGCGCGACCTTTATGGCCGGGAGCTCCGCGGAACCCTCGCGGGCCGCGGCGGCCATCGTGTTCATCATCTCCCACATACGGTCTGACGCGGCCATCGGGTCGTCGAGCGACACGCCGTACTGGTTCATGGCCGTTGTCAGGACCTCGGCGGCGGCTGTCGCGTCGCCGCTCATCATCTTGCTCAGAGTGGCCACGTTCTTTCCCATATTGTTGAGCGCCTCGCTGTTCTTTGTCAGTTCCGGCGAGAGCTGCGAGAGCAGGAGCTTGTAGGAGTTGACGGCCCCTGAGGCCGATATGCCGAACTCCCTGGCCGACGAGCGGGCGTATTTCTCAAGGGTCGCGTATTCCTCGGCGGTGACACCCGCGATAGCCTCCAGTTCCGCAAGCTGCGACTCAAGTGAGGCACCCGGGGCGAGTGTCTCGTTCATCGCCTGCCCCAGGTTCTGGACATACTGCGTCAGTTGGTTGAACGCGAGTATCTTCCCCTCGAACGAGTCCCATATGGACGTGGTCGCCCGGAGATTTCTCTGGAGGTTCTCCACCTCTCCCGAAATCTCGGCGACCGCGGCGTTGCAGTTGCCGCTTATGTTGAACGCGTAGTTGAAATTATAGCTGCTCATTCAGCGGGTGAGAATAATTTGGCGAGGATTCTCGCGGTGTTTTCGAGCCGGAAGTTCTCGACCCACACGGCCTGCTGGAAGAGCATGGCCCACTGGCTGTCGTCGAGCGTGTCCGGATCGACGTGGAAATTGGCGCGTATCAAGGCGCAACCTTTGGCGATCTCTCCGGGGTCGTCTTCCTCCACTCCCCCGGAGAGCCGGTGCGCCTCTACAAGTTTTTTAGCTTAGACACGCACTTGCCGAAGATGTTCTGCAGCTCGCCGACGGCCTGCAGCTTGTACACGGCGTCGGACTTCATCATCGCCGAGCCTCCGAGCCAGCAGTTGTCGAACATCACCTCTGCCGCCTTCACCTCGTTCCCCTTGGCGGTGGCCGAGAACGCCTGCATGGTCTTCATGTCTGGACGGCGGAAATAGCCGCGGTGCAGCTCCTTGAACTCGGTGTCGGCCACCTCGATTTCCACCACGCGCCCGTGACGGACTTTCAGCGCCGAGAGCTGTTCGCCAGTAAGGTCGCCGTTGATGACTTTGTAGTCAGTGGTGTCGATGTCGATTGTCATATTCTCTTTATCCATGTTTTCGCTGTTTTGTGCCGGGGCGGCGCGGTCCTATGTCCTTGCGGCCGCCCCGACGGGTTATTGGTTTCGTTATCGGGCGTCAGTCTTCCAGGCTCACACCCCGTCGGGCTTGCCGAATTCGATATGGCTCGGGAGCAGCGGGAGTTCTACCTGCTGGTTCATGTCACCTTCCTTCCAGTCACGGACGTTCTCCGTGAACTCGCAGTTACGAATCTTGTCAACCACTATGACCCCGTTGGAGGGTATATAGGCGACCTCGATGTCGAAGGGGTTGATGTCCTGCAGCCTCCCGGTCGGAGAGGTGCGGGAGATCGCCACGACCTCGCTCATATAGAGCGTGATTTTCGCCTCGGGAGTGATGCGTCCGCGGCTGCGGCTCACCGGGTGGCGCCCGGATCCGTAGTTGTTCTGCTTGTCCTGTTTGTCGCCGTAGCTGATAGCGGTGATGCCGACTACGGGCACGCCGTTGATGCATGTCTTGATGTCGCCCCAGGCGTACTCCTGGCCGTTTATCAGCGGCACGCCGTTGTAAGCTGTGTCTAAAGCGTTCATTCCTTTGGGTTGGTTTGTGTGTTAGATACTTGACGCGTAGCCTATCTCCAGGTCGAGGCCGCGCATCACTCCGACGGCCACGTTCTTGATGACGCCGCGCACGCGGGAAGTCGAGAGTATGTCCTGGTCGGGGTCTATGTCGAACTTGTAGCCGCTGAGTTCCCCGGCCTTCTCCATCTCTTCCAGCGGCTTGTTGCCGGTGGTGACCAGGTGCTCCACCATGGTGCGTTCCAGTTTCCCGGTAGCCGCGTCAACCTTCATGGGTCTGCCGAGTTTCGGCAGCACGTATGAGCGGATTCCCCTCACGGCCTTGTCCATCACGCGCACGTCGTTGATATAGGCGTAGTCGCTTGTCGGGATGTCGAGCGTGTGGTTGTCGTTGAAATAGGCTCCGGCGATGCCGTCGTAGCTGACGCAGAAGATATAGCGGGCGGTGTCGAGTTCCTCAATGACCGCCGCGTCCAGGTCGCGGTATCTCGTGCCGTCACCGAAGGCGGGGAGGGCTATGTTTGTCGGGAACTGCTCCACCCAGGCGATGCTCTGATGGACTTTGGCCCTGCTGACAGCGCCGAGAAGGTCGCCCAGCGCCGACACGCTCGCCTTGGCGGTGTTGGCCGCGTCCTTATAGAGCGCGGCGGCGGTACCCTCCCCGTCCTGCGCTATGACTACCGACACGTTCTTGCGTCCGGCCTTGGCATAGTTCGCGAGGGAGGTCACGTCGGCGACCTTGGGGGCGTAGAGGATGCTGAGGGGCTTGTTGCGCGCCTCGAGGGTGGTGGCGACGGACTGCAGCGAGTTCGCGATGGTCTCGCTCAGTTCCACCGCGCCGTTCCATACGCCGACCTGGCGCAGCCGGCCTCCGGCGTAGTTTTGAATCTGTTGGATTTCGGAGAAGGCGTTCTCGCCCGCGGAGGGTTGGAAGATGCCCACGTAGAGGCTCACTCCCGGATTCATGTTGAAGATTGAGGCGAGGGTGTAGTGCAGCGCCCTGGTCTCCCATGCCGCGGCATCGGCGGTGATGCCGTATTTCTCGGCTGTCTCGATGGACGAGACCGGACGGATGCGCTCGGTGGCGGAGAATCCGGCCATCCCCTCGTCTGCCTCAGGCAGCGTCGCCGAGTAGAACACCAGCCCGCTTATGTGGTCTTCTCCGGCAAGCGGGCGTACGATGTTCCCGTTGGTGCGCGTGATATTCAGGTTCTGCATCACTCTTCGGCTTTAGCTGGTTCGTCATTGACGGGCTTCCCCGTCAGCTCGTCGATTTCCGTTCCTTCGGGAGCGGAAGGAGTGACGGGAGCGCCCTTTCGGGACTTGGATGGCCCGGCGGTCGCTGCCGCTTCCGCACGCCTGGAGCTGAACACCTCGCGGTTTTGCAGTGTTCCGGCGTGGTTCCTCGCGTCATTCAGCTTGTAGAAGGCCGTGCCGTCAGCGGTGACGTGCACCTCGTTGATGTCCGGGTTAAGGCTCAGTACCTCGTCGGCTACCGCGGCAGCGGCTTTCGAGGCGGCGGTGGCGTTTTGTGTTTCTTTCTTTGCCATGTTTTTACGGTGTTTAATGTTTGTTTGAACGACGTTTGAAAAATGTCCGGGCGGCGAGTAGGGCGCACAGGGCCAGTGAAAGCATGGCCCATACGGGATAGCCGCCCCCCTGTTTTACCTCCCTGCTCTTACTCTCCACCATGTTTTCAGCCTCGGAATAGGTGCCCGATTCCCGGGAGAGCTTCGCGTCTGTCGTCCTGGCTTGCTCCTGACGTTCGGAGGAGGCCGCCTCGGCACGCTCCCGGCTCTCGCTCGCCTGACGCTCCCGGCGGCGCTCGGTCGTCCGGCTCCGCAGGGGCGGTGTCCCGGTGGCGCTGTCAGTCGGCAGCGCGGTGTCGAACATCTCGGTGACGCATTCTGTCTCCACGTCTGCCGAGGCGGTGGTTTCGCTCATTCGTCGGAACCGCTCGTCGACAACGCGCTCCAGAATCGCGGCGGTGGCGGAGTCAAGGAGGGTCGTCTCCCGCGTCATGAGGCGCGAGGAGGACAGAGCCTCCGTCCGGCTTTCCTCCGCCGTTTTCCTTTGCACGGCGCAGCTCGTGACTGACAGGGCAGTTGTCAGCATGAGGGCATGAATTGATCTTCTCAATCGCATTTGTCAGCGTGTCTACTTTCTCCTGGAGCCGTGACATATCCTTGCGGAGCGGCTCCACCACCAGCTCCATTATCATCTCGATGGCCTTCTTGTCGTTGTCGAGCTCTTGCCCGCGCACTTCCGAGAGTGTTTTCTGCACGTCGGCGCGGAGCTGGTCAACCTCGGCCTTGTGCTTCGACCGCAGGAACACCGCGGTAAGCAGCGCCGAGAGCGGGGCGGTGATTACCGCCGCTATGGCCGCAAGGAATGTCTCAGTCATCAGTCATACGGGTTTACTGCTTTGCCTCTTACGCGGGTTTGGGCGCGCTCACGATGGCGCCCAGGCCTTCGGCCTTGGTGGGAAGACACAGCGTGTAGGTGCGCATGGCGAAAAGGTTCTCCTGCGTGGTGGGGTTGTTAGCAGCCTCCTGCAGATAGGTCTTGGTCGAGCCGTTGGCCTTCATGGTTCGTTTGAGCGAGAACGCCACGGAGCTCTGGCGGTCGGTCGTCGCGGGAACGGCGCCGTAGGCCAGCTTCTTCTTCGTCGTGGTGTTGAAGTAGGGGCACTCGTCGAACTCGTAGACCTCGAAGCCGTAGAGGCGCGAGATCGCTCCGCTCTCATAGTTGTAATACTGCGCGGCAAACTTCTGATCCTGCTCCAAAAGGTCGGCCACATGGTCGGCGCAGAGCACGAGCATACGTCCCTGGGCGGGAATCTTTGCCTTGTCGAACGCCTTCTTGAGCGCGATGATGTCCGAGCGGGTCAGTCGCTTGCGGTCGTCCACCACGTCGCCCGTGGTGAGCAGGACCGGGGTCGCGGTCTTGTGCTCAGCGGGCGCGATCGAGTGGATCGCGCGGCTGAATTTTCTCTCCGAGAATGCCTCTTTGTGGCGCTCCACCACCGATGCCATCTTGTCGTAGCACAGGGCGTGGAGCTCGTCGTCGGTCACGCGGGTCGGCTTGGTCTGGAATTTGTCGAGCTTCACGGCAACGTCTCCGTCCTCAAGCGTCTCGATCTCGAGGGGATAGGTCGTGTTGTTCACGAGCACTTCGGGGTCCGCGCCGATGTCTACCATGTGGATGATGTCCTTTTCCACATACTGGTCGTAGCTGCGGATCTTGTTGTACCATCCCACCGCGGCCTCGGCGGCGCGGAATGCCTTGATGAGTTCGCCCGTGTATGCCTCGGGATATAGTCCGGCTCGGAGTGTTCCTGCCGGAGCGAGGGCGCCCATGAACGACGTGCCGACGGCGATGGAGTCAAGAGCGAGCGCTCCCGCGGCGGGGGTCGCGCCCACGGCAACGCCGAGAGCCGCGCCCATGGCGCTGGTGGCCGTAAGACCGATAATCATGCCCATAAGGGCAAGAAGAAATCTTTTCATTCGTCTGGTTGTTGTTTGTTGATGTTCTTTGTTGGTTGCGGGTCAGAATTCGGGTGCGAAGCCGTAGTGCTCGCGGTATAGGCGGGCGTATTCCTCGCGGTTGTTGTCGCGCAGGTCGGCGAGCTGCGCGGCGGTGGCGTTCGCCCATGTCAGGTTGACGGTGCCTCCGTTGCCGCCTCCGGCGGAGGGCTTCACGAGGTCGAGGGGCTTCTGCGCAGGTGCCATATCGGCGAAAAGGGCTTTGAGGCTGTCGAGTCCGACCTGCTTGCCGAGGGCGATATACTTTTCTTTCTTGTCGGCTGTGACACGGCGCTCCTTGATGGCCGTCTCCACCGAGTCGGTGATGCGGGCGAGCCTCATTGCGTCCTTTTCTTCCTGCAGTCTGCCGATGGCGGCGACCGCCTCGTCCTCGGTCGCGCCGGGCGCGAGGCCGAGTTTCAAGAGGATTTTTTCCATGTTGCTGTTTGATTTGTTATTTGGGGTTTGTTCTTTTGGTTCTGCCGGTGTCGTCGGGGTAAGCAGCGGAAGATGGTCGTTTTCCTCTCCGGCGGCGAGCGTGAGTAGCTTCCCTTCGTGGTAAAGCCCCACTTGCAGCGCGTCGTCATTCGAGCCGATGTCCACCACCGACACCTCTATCAGCTTGCTTTTAGTGATTGTCGGACGGGTCTGCCCGGCCACTAGCATAGCCGGATCTTCGCTCCATTCGAGAACGTCAAGCCCAGCGCTCAGCATCCGCAGGGTGCCGCGGTCCCACTTCTTCGAGATGTTGCGCTCGTCCTCGGTGTCGTCGTCAAATTTCGGGGTACCGTAGAGTATGCCGTTCTCCACGCGGAGACTGGTCATTATACCTATGGGCATATCCTCTTTGCTTCCGCGTCGGTGCATATAGAGGACAATGGGATTTTTCTCATACTGCGTGAGGTCTATGCCCGCAGTCAGCACTCGTGAGCCGTAGCTGTTTATCCGCTCGGTCGATATGATCGCTTCTTTCATATTGCTGTGATGTCAGATAAAAAATGCCGGCGCGGCTGTGTGGCACTTCAACTTGTTGAAAACCCTGTGCCGCCGCGCCGACAGGTCGCGAAAGGGGGTTGTGGCGGAGGCGGGATTTGAACCCGCGGCCTCGAGGGAATGAACCTCGCGAGCTACCTGTCTGCTCCACTCCGCGATGTCGTCCACGCCGCAAAATTCCGAATTGTCCAACCCCCTGCGAAACAGAGTGTGAAAACTTTACACTCTATTTTTCCGGCATGCGCTTTTGTGGCAATTTTGCGGTCGAAAAATAACTTAAACCCAACCCAAAACATCATTTCGCCATGAATGGCAAACAAGGTTTCATCAGATAAAAAGGAATTTGCGGAGGCTCTTTTCATGCAGGGTATGCCGCAGAACTCCATCGCCGAAAAAGTCGGTGTCTCGGCCAATACCATCGGCAAGTGGGTCAGGGACGGGTGCTGGGGCGAAAAGCGGACAGCGCAGACCCTTACCCGCAAGGAGGTCGTCAACAACGTACTCCGCTCTCTTAACAAGCTGGCCGAAAAGCTCGGCGAGGCGGACCTTAAGGACGTCGGCGGCCTCGCCGACCAGATTGCCAAGCTTTCGGCCACAATCTCGAAGCTCGACAAGGAGGCCTCCGTCGTTGATTTCATCGAGTGCTTCATGGCCTTTGGCCGCTGGCTCGAGTACCAGGCCGAGACCGACCCCGCTATCACAGCCGAGTTCCGCAGGATGGTCAACAAGTATCAGAACAAGTATATCCTTGAGCTCCTCGGGAGCAAGGTGGCATAATTTCAGCTTATGGCCCGACACACGGCAAAAGACCGCAAGGAAGCGATCGAGGAATGGAAACAATGGTGCGAGACGGTGCAGACCCGCTCCGTCGTCGCCGTCAGGGAGACACCGGCGCAGAAGGAGAAGCGAGTCGCGTGGCTCCTCGCTGACTATGGCCGTTTCTTCAATTACTACCTCGCCCACTACTGCGACGACGAGGAGACCGGGAAGCACACAGACTGCGCTCCCTTCCAGATCAAGGCCGCGCACACCCTCCGCGACCACGACAATATCCAGTATGCCGCCCGGTGGGCGCGCGGCCATGCCAAGTCCGTCCATTTCGATGTCGGCATACCGCTGTATCTAAAGGCGCTCCGCAAACTCCACCTTATGGTGCTTGTCGGCAAGAGCAAGGAAAACGCCGAGACCCTCCTTGGCGACATCCAGGCCGAGTTCGAGTTCAACCAGCGATATATCTCCGACTTCGGCACGCAGAAGGTCGTCGGATCGTGGGAGACGGGCAAGTTCGTCACCGCCGACGGCAGGGCCTTCTTCGCGCGGGGACGCGGGCAGTCGCCGCGCGGCCTCCGTTACAAGCGCTATCGACCCGACTATATCGTCATCGACGACCTCGATGACGACGAGCTTGTAAACAATCCCGACCGCGTCGCCCGACTCACAAAGTGGGTCAAGGAGGCGCTTTTCGGTACTCTCGACGGCGGCCGCGGCCGTTTCGTTATGGTCGGCAACCTTATCGGAAAAAACTCCGTCCTCGCGAACTTCATGGCCTCGGAGGGTGTCGTGGTCTCCAAGGTCAACGCCATCGACCGAAACGGCAAACCCTCATGGGCGGCCAAGTGGTCTATCGAGGAGATCCGCAAGCAGGAGGCCTTTATGGGCTATATCTCGTTCCAGCGCGAGATGATGAACAACCCCATCACCGAGGGCTCCATCTTCCGCAACGACTGGATCCGCTGGTGCCGCCCGCTCCCCCTCGCCCGCTATGACTATCTCGTCTGCTACTGCGACCCTTCGTTCAAGTCCACCACCAGGAACGACTACAAGGCCATCAAGCTCTGGGGAAAGACCGGCACGGACCTCCACTGTCTCGCCGCCTTTGTCCGGCAGTGCTCTGTCGCGGAGATGGTCGGGTGGTTCTACGACATCCACGAGAAGATAACAGCCGCCAACGCTGTCTGCTCATATTATATCGAGGCTAATTTCCTGCAACAGATTCTTCTCGACGAGTTCGTGCGCGAGGGAAACGTCAGGGGATACCAGCTCCCGATTTTCGGCGACACCCGCAAGAAACCCGACAAGTTCCAGCGCATCGAGGCTGTTTCCCCCCTGTGGGAGCACGGCCACGTCTTCTATAACGAGCGGATGAAGAACGACCCCGACATGCGTGTCGGCATCGACCAGACCCTCTCTTGCGAGCGTGGCATGACAGGGCACGACGACGGACCCGATGCCGACGAAGGAGCCATCTTCATCCTGCAGAACATCACGCGACAGCAACTTTTCAAACCATCATACGGCAGACGCAGGTCGCCAAAATCTTCCTGGTAAATCGACAATGTCGCTTTGCTCCTTATAATATTAACAAGCGCAAAAAATTATGAGCATTTTCAAAAGCATCAAATCCTACTTCCGGGCGGTCGTGTTCGACTGCCGCCTCCGCCATTGCCGCCGCGAGGCCGACCGCCGCCGCGCCCTCTCCGGGCAGAAACAACTCGTCATCGTCCTCAACCGCCGTCCCGTCGTCGTCAGCAAGCGGCACATAAAGCAGCTTGTGCGCGAGGGTATGTACCGCCGGGGCGTTACCGCCGCCGACATCGAGGCGAAGGCTGTTTACCGAACATTATAATCCCGCGCTTATGTCTTTTCTTACGAACGACGATTACCGCGTGGTAACCTGCCCCGCCGACCTCGAAATCATCTGCCAGTCCTCCGAAGACATCCGGCTTCAGGCCGAGCGCGCCGCCATGGAGGAGGTCGCCGGGTATGTCCGCGCCCGCTATGACATCGACGCCGCCTTTGCCGCGGCCGGTATCGGACGCAACCCCCTGCTCGTGCAGCTTACCGTCTGCATCGCCCTATGGTGGCTCGGCCAGTGGCTTCCCGGCATGGTCGGAGGCGAGATGCGGCAGACGCTTTACGACAACGCCATATCGCGCCTCAAGGATATTCAGAAAGGCACCTTCACCCCCGACTTTCCCGAATATCCCGAAGGCGGGGACCCCGGCAGCGGCCTCGGCGGCAACCCCATCCGTTATTCCTCCATGAGGAAGAGCGGCTACGACTGGTGACATCCGGCGGTTTTCATCAGAAATTTCACTTATGAGGGAATATAAGTTTAACCTTGCCAACGCCGCCTTCGTGGCTTCCGGCATCGCGGTCCAGGCCAAAGGGATCGCCTACCGCCTCGCCTCCGCGAAGGGGGACAGCCAGTCCCGTTCCGCTGATTATGGCCTCGGCTCGAATCCCGGACTGACAATAAGGACCGGCTCGGGGTCGGGCTCGCGGTCTGTCAACGAGGCCGAGGACCTGTTTTCCGACGGCGACTACTGGCTCGGAAGGCCGGCGCTGACCGACCTCGCCCTGAACATTCCCGGCGAGGGGGTCCTCCTTGTCAACGACGCCGTCGTGAACGTCTCCCTCCAGAAGGAAATCGTGAAGACGGTGGTCGTGGGGCGCAAGGGAACCATCAAGGAATACATCTGCGACGGAGACTACCAGCTATCTATTTCCGTGGGACTTGTGGCCGTCAATGACAGCGGGGAGATTATCGACCAGTATCCCGAGAGGGCCGTCGCCCAGTTGCGGGAGATTCTCGAACGGCCCGAGGCTCTCGAGGTCAGCTCCGTGTTCCTCGGGCTCTTCGGCATAAGCAGGATCGTGGTAACGGGTTTTTCCGCCAGGCAGATGACACATTCCAACAGGCAGGTTATCGAAATCTCGGCGGTAAGCGATGACGACTACCTGATCGAGTCTTCCGAATCCCAGGCATAAAACATCTTGACACAATGATTGGAATCATAACAGACAGCGCCACCGGCGACCTCGTCGTGGAGGGTGGCAGAATAAGCGTCGGCGAAATAGCGCCGCAATGCGCGTGCCAGGTAACCGTGTCGGCCCCGGGGGAGTACAAGGAGTTCCCCCTGATAGGCGGGGACGCGCGGAGGCTGCTCCACGGCTCCGGCTCCCGGTTCTGGCCCGGACGCGTGTCGGCCATGTGCGCGGCTATGGGCGTGCCTGTGCGGCGCGTCTCGCTGGATAGCCGGGGAAATCTCACTGTCGCCCTATGAACAGCGTTACCGGATACGACAGGGCCTCCGTCCTCGACCTCGCCGTCATCGCCGGGGGCTGCCTTGAATGCGCCCTCGAGTTCTGCGCTGCCAACGGTCTGTCCCTTACCGACCCGGTAACCGTCGGCAGGGTCTACGAAGTCCCGGCGTTCGTCAACGCGGATGCCTGCGCCCTGGAACGGCTCACTGCGGGGGGAATACGTCCGGCCACAGCGCTCAGCGGCGACGAAATCGCCGCGGCGCCTCCCGGCGGAATCGGGTCCATGGGGGTCGGCGTGGATTTCATTGTCAGTTAACCTCCGTTTGAACGGCGTTTAAACCTACCGTAAATTTTATCCAATGGCACGATCTATTCAGGAAATAAAGAACGAGATGGCCCGCGGGTTCATGCGGAACCCCGATGCCGCGGCCGTCTACGGGTTTCAGCCCGGTTCCTCATTCGACTCCGCGTTCCCGGCCGCCAGCGTCGAGAACATACTGCTCTATGTGTGGGCCGTCGCGGCCTGGGCTGTGGAACAGCTCCTCGATTTACACCGCTCCGAGGTCGGGGACCTCGTGGAATCCCTCATCCCCCACCGTCCGAAATGGTACCGGGACAAGGCTCTCGCGTTTATTCCGGGACTGCCTCTTGACGGCGATTCCGACCGATACGCGACCGACGGGATGACGGATGAGGAACTCGACGGGATGCGGGTCGTCAGGCACGCCGTGGCGACGGAAAGCGCCGACACCGGACTCCTGACGATAAAGGTCGCGGGGGAAAGGGATGGCGAGCGCGCGCCGTTGTCCCCGGAGCACGAACGTCTGCTCGGGCGCTATCTCTCGGAAGTCAAGGACGCCGGGGTGAGGATCGCCGTGGTGAACATGGAACCTGACACCTTTTCGTGCGAGGCTGACGTGTATTACGACCCGCTGCTGTTTCCCGACAACGTGCGGAGCGCCTGCGAGGAAGCGGTACGCGAATACGTCACCAACCTGCCTTTTGACGGCGAGTATTCCAACATGGCCCTTGTGGACCGCCTCCAGCGGGTTGACGGCGTGGTCATCGCGGAACTGCTTGACAGCCGTTCACTCTCGGCCGCCGACGGGGCTTCCGCGCGTATTAACGCCCGCTGCGTCCCGGCCGCCGGATACTTCAAACCGGGGCAGATCAAGATAAACATGCTCGATTATGGCCGTCCCTGACAATGTGTTCAATATCGACATGAAGCGCCTCGCGCTTCTCGCGATGCCGACCTGGCTCCGCAAGCCCGTCGCCGCCGCCATTGTTTTCGCCGGTATGATCCCGCTGTGCCGGATGCTGCTCGACCTCCGGGAATTCCGGCGGCAGACGGCCTACCGTGTCGGGCATAACGGTCAGGTGTGCAGGATGAGGGGAGCCCTGAACGACGCTTTCGACCCCCTGCGGCGCCGCATACGCGTGGAAGACGCTCCTGTCTGCCCGCCCCTTGTCATTCACCGCCGCGAGACCGGGATATGGGAACCGGTCCCTCTCAGAGGCGCCTCAGGGGTTCTGACAATATACCGTAGGGGGTTCGGTGGCGCTGGCGGTTTCGACTTCCTCGTGTCTGTCCCGGCCGAGCTGTCGGCCGATGACTCGGCTGACCGTCGAATCCGCGCGCTTGTCGGTTCGTGCAAGCTGGCCGGCAAAAGGTTTGATATTACTTACAAACAGCCCTGATATGGATATTAGAAACGCTATACGGCAGCTCGCCCTCTCCGGCTCGGAGATATACCTGTCAGTCTGCACCGTGGACGCTGTGGACGAAAACGCCCGGACTATCGACTGCACCCCCATCGACGAGGGCGCGCAGCTCATCGGCGTGAACCTGCAGGCCGACCAGTCGGGGCAGACGGGGATGGTATCGTTCCCCGCCGTCGGCTCCGATGTCGTGGTCGGATTCCTGAATCCCGCAGTCGCGGTCGTGCTCCTGACTACGGAAATCTCCGGGATAAGGCTGAAAATCGGGGACACGGAGGCAGCCGTCGGGGACAATTCCGCGGTGCTGAAAACGCGGAAAGGCTCCGTGGCCCTCTCCGCCGACAATATCAAACTCGACATTGACGGAACCACGCTCGAACTTGAAAAGGGGGCCTCCACCTGGAACGGCGGCTCCGAGACCACCGCCAACGCCACCGAACTGCAAACGCAGCTCAGCAAGTGCAAGGCGAGAATCGACGCTATTATAAACGCCCTCTCGACATCTCCCACGGGTACGCAGGACGGCGGCGCGGCCTACAAAACCGCTATTATATCCGCGCTTTCCAGCCTTACTTCCGAGGACTATTCCAATATCATAGACGATAAAATCAAGCATTGAATTATCGTGCCAATTAGTGCAGAAGCAAAATTTATTTTGATTATGCCGAGTGCAGCCGATAATGCAAATTTCAATTTGAATGGCAAGCAAAAGATACCCCTCCCAACTGAAAACCGTGGAGTCAATCCGTCTCGCAGCCCGAGAAAATAACGAGGCCGGGGGCGGCGGCTCCATGCGCAAGCGCAAGAGCCTCGTAATGATGCTCAACCAGCAGACGCGGTCCCTCACTAAGCAGGATGTCGCCCGATGGCGCCGGGCCTGGGCCATGGCGCTCAATATCGACAACCCGAAACGCGGCGCCCTCTATTCCATCTACACCGACGTCCTCGTCGACATGCACCTCACGGGATGCTTTACCCAGCGTTACCACAAAACGCTGCTCAAGGCGTTTGTCCTTGTCAACGAGGATGGCAAGGAGGACGCGGACGCTCTGAAAATCTTCAAGAGCAAGTGGTTCCACCATTTCCTGCTCCTGGCTCTTGATTCTATCGGCTGGGGGCACTCACTCATACAGTTGGGCGACGTAATCCCCGGCGCGAACGGCGTGATGAGGTTCTCGGACGTGGAACTTGTCCCGCGCGAGCACGTCTGCCCCGAATACGGCGTGCTGCTCCGCGACCGCTCCGACTCGCCCGACCGGGGCATTCCTTACCGGGAGGGGGCGTTGGCCGACTGGTGTGTCGAGGTCGGCGACCCGCGCGACCTCGGTCTGCTCCTCAAATGCGCCCCCCAGGCTCTCGCCAAAAAGAACATGACCACCTACTGGGACGTGTTCGGCGAGATTTTCGGCATGCCCATGCGCGTCGGGACAACAACCTCGCAGAACCCCGCGGACCGAAGGCAGATCGAGGTCATGCTCGAGGAGATGGGCGCGGCCGGATGGGCGCTCTTCCCCGAAGGCACCACCATCGAGATCAAGGAGTCCTCCCGCGGGGATGCCTACAACGTCTATGACCGCCGCATCGACCGCGCCAACTCCGAGATGTCAAAGGGGGTGCTCGGCCAGACCATGACAATCGACAACGGCTCGTCCCAGTCGCAGTCCGAGACCCATCTTGAAGTGTTCGAGAATATCTGCGCAGCCGACGCCCGGCTTATCGAGTATATCGTCAACGACGACCTTATCCCGAAGATGATACGTCTCGGCTTCCCGCTTGCCGGACTGACCTTCAAATGGGACGACGCGTCCTCCTACTCGCCCGCCGAGCAGCGCGAGCTTGAGCGCGTCCTGCTCCAGTATTTCGACATCGACCCGCAGTATTTCATTAACAAATACAAGGTGCCCATCACCGGGACCAGGCAGTCCTCCGGCGGTTTTTTCGAATAGGGGGTGAGGAGTCCGACGGCAAGGAACCCAAGCCCCGAAACACCCGGAAGGAAAAGCTCGACCATTACCGTCTTTTCAACAACGCTGTCGCCGGGCTCTACCGCCCAGACCTCGTGACCCTCGCGGGCGGGGGTGCCGGGCGGGTGCCCTTCAACCATGGCGTCTTCGACCGCGCCGCGCGGGAGGTCTTCGCCAAGGGGGGCTTCTCCCCGGAGATGCTTGCCGACCCCGCGGTCAGGCCCCTTGTAGAGGAGACATACAACGCCCTCAGCGGCGCGATCGACACGGCCGTCAGGATCGAGACCCCGCCGGAACTGACCGCCGCGCTGCGGAACAACGCGTTCATCTTCTCCGGGTTCAAAACCTACCATTCGCTCTCGGAGGTCGGTCTCTCGCTCACCGACGCAGACGGCAGGGTCAAGCCTTTCGAGGTCTTCCGGCGCGACGTCGAGGCGGTTGACAGGAAGTATAACACCAACTATCTTTACGCCGAGTACAACCACGCCGTCCACACTTCGCAGATGGCTGTCAGGTGGCACGACTTCATGGCCGACGGCGACCGCTACAACCTGCAGTACCGCACCGCCGGGGATGAGCGCGTCCGCTCCGGGCACGCCGCCCTCGACAATGTGACGCTCCCGCCTTCCGACCCGTTTTGGCGCGACTACCTCCCGCCCAACGGGTGGAACTGCCGATGCACCGTCGAGCAGGTGCTGCGCGATGATTATCCGATGTCCGACCCGGCAGTCGCCAAGGCGGCGGGCGAAGCTTGCACCGACGACCCGAAAGCTCGGATCTTCCGCTACAACGCCGGGCAGGAGATGACGATTTTCCCAAAGAAGCACCCGTATCTGCCCAAAGGCTGCGGCAATTGTGGAGGCAGTCTGACCCTTGCCTATGACCCCAAGCGCGAGAAGTGCCGCGTCTGCCGCGTGGTCGGCGAGCAAGCGCGAAAGGCCGAGGCGAAACGGCTGTACGACCGCCTCTCGAAAGACAGCAAATACCGCGGTGTTACTTATGACCCGGTTTCCGGCGGCCTGACTGCGACCCATGTCGGCCACAACACACACTCAGACTTCCAAGAGACCGTTGGTTGGGGCATGACGGGCGCACAGCTCGAAAGCGAGTTGCAGAGCCTTCTGTTCCGACATGGCCATATAACGGTGCTTTGTGATGAACAGAAGAAAAAAGACGGCAAGACGCTCCGCGCCCTTGATATGCAGCTCGATGGGGTGATGATGGATATTCGTTCCATCACCAAGAAGAAACGCCACTATGGGTCCGCGATTTTGCAAAAAAATGCTCAGTTGCGCGGATACAACGAGCGGTCTGACGTTATCGTGCCTGCTGATACGCTATGCCTTTATTTCCATGATGCCTCAATGTATCACCCCGGCAAGGTCCGAGACGGCATAAGATACACCTGCAAAAAGTCAAAACATGGGCTGGCCGTAAAAAATATTGTCTGTGTGCTTCGTAAAAACGATGACACGATAGAGATCCGTCACCACAAGGCATAAAAAAAGCCCGCGTAGCGGGCAGGTTGCCGCCTCGCCGAAGCGACCCACAGCGGCCTCCGATGGGATTGCAAAGTTAATAACTTTTTCTTTTATAACAAACTCAAAACCCGATTATTCAACACGATGGACGAAAAAATCACAATCACCGCCGAGTTCTCCCAGACCGACGTCGCCGCCGCCCTCCTCTGTCTCGGCGAGGAGCTTACTCCCGAGATCTGGGTGCAGGTCAAGGCCGCGCCCTCCAAAATCGACTTCTCGAAGATTGAGGACAAGGCAGAACGTATGCAGGTCAAGCTCGGCCTTATCTGCCTCCTCTTCGGTAACCTCGCCGACTGATGCCGCGCAACATTTACGACGACATCCTGCGGGACGCCCGCGTCAAGCTCACGGAGATGTTCAACAACAATTTCCGCGAGCAGGGTTTCTTCGGTCAGAAGTGGGTCGCCACCAAGGTAAGCAAGAAAAACAAGCGCGGCATGGGGTCAATCCTCATCGTCACCGGGGCCATGCGGCGCTCCATCCGCTCGGTGGTGAGCGGGATGGCTGTCGTGTTCACCTCGAACCTGCCTTACACCGCACTCCACAACGAGGGGGGCAGTTTCTCCGTCTCCGTCCGAGCGCATTCCCGCACCAACCGGAAGACCGGGAACACCCATATGGTGCGCCAGCACCCCAGGCAGATGAACATGCCGCGGCGCCAGTTCATCGGCGACCACGAGAAGGTGCGGCAGGCCCTCGGCGACATTGTCAATAAGAACCTCCAGGAGTTCTCCCAAAGGCTCGCAGATAATTTCAACAGAAACGGAAGATGAGACTACGGCTTTTCAACGATATAGAGGCGCGCCTGTCGCGTGTCCGCCTCACGGGTAACGGGATTGTCTATCATAATCCCAGACGCGGCTCTGACAAGCCAATGCCGGGGACTCCGGCCATAAACCACGTCGGCCTCTGGAATGGTGACACCGCGCGTCTCACGCAGTCGCGCCCGTTCGTCCCTCCAGCCGTCTTCATAGAGTTCTGCCCCGTCTCATGGGGCAGCCTCGGGCGCGGCGCCGTGCAGTGCGACATGGTCATCCGGCTGCATATCGTTACTGTGACTCTCGCACAGACCGACACCCCTTACCGCGACGAGGCCCTGCGCCGGTTCCGGCTGATCCGCGCCATAAAGGCCGCTTTCGCTGACTTCGGAGGCCCCGCCGACAAGGAGGGGCGCAGTTACTCCCGTTTCAAATACCACTCCTCCACCACCGACCACGACCACGAGCAGGTATGCGAGGACCTGGAGGAATGGCAGACCCACTGCGTCGACTGCTCGGCCTCGGTGGACGACGGCTTCATCCTCACCCCCGCGGACGTGTCGCTCGAGACGGTGACAGCGCCGCCGTTTTAAAACTAACGCCGCCCGCGGTTTCATGTCCGCGGGCGGCGTCTGCCTCAAAGGTCGTCAAACAGCGACGGGTGTTCGTCGCGGGGCGGCGTTCCGTACCCCTCCAGCCCCCGTCGCAGATAGCTCAGGAACGTGTGGTAGCAGCACGGATAGACCGGGAACACATAATGCCGCCATACCTGCTTGTAGCACTTAGAGAGGTTCCCTTCCTCGTAGTGCCGCCGGGTGATGTCGCAGACGTGCTGGATGCGCAGGAGTGTATTTTTATGGGGTTTGGACGCCATGTTCCGAAAATTTCGACTATCTTTGCAACACGTTCCACGGTGTTGGCTGCTGTCCCTTTTCGGATGGTGGCCTTCGCTTTTCTCATAAGCCCTGTTTCTTCTCGTATGGCTCGACGGTTACCGAGCCCTCGATATGCTTCCTCACTAATCCCGAGCCGCCGCAGACGGGGCATTTCGCTTCGTGGCTCCCGTTGGAGCCCCCGACCTCCACCTCGCCCTCGGCCCTGCAGTTGCGGCACACCTCGATGGTGTCGCGGGTAAACTCTCTGCGCTTTTCCATTCCGCTACCCCTCGGTTTTCGGTTCTACATAAAAGGTCTCTTTCTGAACAACCGATATATGACAGGCTTCCATCACGCTCCGGCATTCTTCCAGTTCGCGCTCGGCGAGCAGTTTGTCCTTGGCGACCTCCTCGACGGTGCGGATGTAGCCCGCGCCTTTCAGCTTGAGCAGTTCAATGATTCCGGCCCAGGTCATACCCTTGCCGGGCTTGAGCTGCGGGTTGCCGATGCGGAACCCGAGCGTCCCGTGGGTCGTCTCCATGCTCTTGCGCTTGCTGAAATGCTCGTCGCGGTTCTCGGTGGCGAATGCCTGCAGCCGCTCGAATGCCTCGTCTTTCTCGGTGTCGAGGTCGGCGAGCGGCTGCGCGTACTTCTCGCGGATGGCCGAGAGCCTGCCGTCCATCTCGGCGGTCAGGGCGCGTTGCTTCGCGTCTGCGACAGCGTAGGTGTGCATCGCTTCTTCCATCTCCTCGCGGGTGATCCCGCTGATGATTGTCTTCTTTTGTCGTGCCATTTTGAATGGTGTTTAAAGGGTGGTTAAATATCGTGCAAATGAGCGCAGAAGCAAAATTTATTTTGATTATGCCGAGTGCGGCCGATATTGCACTTGTGAAATATGGTTTATTTGCCGTTTGACAGCTTGACCGGGAACACGTCCATGATGGCCGTCTCTGTTACCCCGGCGATCTTGTAGTCGACCATGAGGTTGATTTCGCTCTTGAAACCCGAGATGGCCTCCTCGATGTCACGGGCCTCGACCATGAAGTCGTGGGGCGTGAGCTTCTCCGCGCCTGTCTTCTCGTCGATCGAGATTATCACAGCGCGGACTTTATACCAATAGCCGCCGCTTCCCGAGGGAAAGACATCGGCAATTTTCGCTTTTTTCACGGCTTTCACCTCGAAGTCGCCGCTGATACGCGGTTTCATTTCTTCGATGATCCGCGCCTCGGCCTCGGTGAACGACAGCGCGTCTACCAGGTAAGGCTCGGTTACTTTCTTCACTGCCCCGTTCTCCATGACCTTGTCATAGCGGAGCTTGGTTTCAATCCATTGTGCCATTGTTGTTATTTTAGGTTATTGGTTTCTATGATTAGTTCAGGCTCGGATTCTGCGCGCCCACGTCTATCAGGTAATAGTTCACGGTTTTCTTCTCTGCCGGCTTCGGCTCGTCGGCCCGCTTCCTGGACGACTCCCGGTCTTTCGCCATTATCGCCCGCAGTTTCCGCTGGAGGCCTCCGTGCTCGTCAACCGTGATGTGCCGGAACACCTTGCCCATGATCCGCAGATTTCTGCAGAAGTCATCGATCTTCGCCCAATCGGTCGTGTCAATTCCCATCTGCTGCATCAGCCGGAGAGTCCGGCTCCGCTGCTTCCGCAGCTCTGCCTTGCGCCCGCTGCGTTCCTCCACGGCGTCGCACATCCGGTCATACTCGGCCCGCATCATCTCGTGCAGACTTTCCGTGCGCCCGTTCGTGAACTGCGACACGAACATCCGCTTGTAATCCTCGGCGTCGCCCGGTATCCGCAGACTGTTGAAAGCGGTCCAGAACCGCCCATAGTTGTTTATCTCGTTTGCCATAATCAGAATAATGTCAGTTGTACGTATGAGGCTGAATAAAATGTCATGAGTGCCCGGCGCAGATGCTCGTTGAATTGCTTGAGATATTCTCGCTCCATCAAATCCTTTATACCTGCTTCGAAGGCGCCCCTTTTGGTTTGGTGGGGTTTGCTCTTTACGGAAGGCAAGCTGCCTCCGCCGCCGGTGGCGGTTTCGTATTGCGTTGACGTATGATACCCGTCATTTCCGAGTGCAACGTGTACGAGTAGCAGATAACCCGACGCATTGCATACCGGAATAGACACATGATCGATAAATACACACCAGTCGTTAGGAATTGAGGGTTGCATTTCCATACGTGCGAATTCCTGAATGGTTGCTCCGTTCTGTATGTCGTGCTTCCACCGCATCTTGATTTTCATATTATCCTAAATTATTTGTAGTCCTTAATATCCCTTCTTCCCATACCACATAATGGGCGCCGGCTTCCGGGATGAAGCGTCCCTGGCAGTATGCCTTGTAGCCAACCACGCGCACCTTCACTCCGGCGTCATATTTCAGTCTCGCCGCCGGTTTCCCCAGCGGCTGCCCTTTGTATTCCTGGAGTATGAAGATGAAGCTCTTGCGCGGGAACCTACGTATCAGTTCCATCGTCGCCTCGTAGCTCCATTCCGATTTCTGAAAGCTGTCAACTATGATGAACCGCGGACTCTTCTTGCATTTCAGCCGGGACGCCAGCTCCTCGATCGTGTCCTCGACCGCGATGCGGAACCGTCCCTGCACCTCGTTCATCTTGAAGCGGTCCAGTCGCTGCTGGAACGACTGGCTCACCCTCTCCTCGTAGCTCATATAGAGCACCGTCCCGTATTCGCAGAGCTTCCGCGCCAACTGCATCGAAAAACTGCTCTTGCCGGATCCCGATGCCCCTTGGATAGTCCAGAGCTCGTTCACTGCCGGACAGCCGAACGCCGCCGCCCACTTACCCTCCCAGGGGAGGGTCGTATACGTCTTGGCAAGTACCTCTTTCGGACTGTACGCTCTTTTCGGCATGGGTCACTCTTTTACGGGATTCTTCTTCAGCTTGGCAACAAGGATATTTGCAAAACCTACGGCCACTTCTGCGACAGCGTCCGTTAAAACCGGTTCAGCCAAACCGACAATCGCTGAATTTACCATGGCCACATTGCCTGTCATCTTTAGTATGAAAGGCATTGATGCCGCAAGGCAATCCCTTGCTATCTCATATCGGCGCTGCTCCCAGTCGATCTCACCGTTATTCATGCGACGGCCCATCCGGATCACCGTCTCCATATATTCCTTCTCAAGTACGCTTACCATAATCATTGCAATTTCAATTTTTCGATTTCTGTATATACCCTGCGTAGTCCGCCGCCACTCTTGCGGACTATCTGCGCCACGTCGGCTCCTTCCGGGGCGTTGACCTTAGCTACCACACGCGCCTGTTCCTTCAGGAAAGAGTCCCGGTCCTTCGCCTCGTCCGGCGTCACCTTGCAGTAGCGGTCCCCGTAGCGGCTCAGCATCTCGGTGTAGCCCACCTTCCGGCACTCTATGCTCCTCTTGATCTTCTCCTTCAGTCCGTCGGCCCCCATCATGTACCACGCGCAGCAGCGTTCCGTGGCGTTCCATAGTGCCTTCAGCTCGAGGAAGGCTTCATACTGCAGGTCGCCGGCCTCGTCAAGGATCACAAGCGGTCGGTCTATGCTCCGCAGGTAATACACAAGGTCGTCGTACACGTCGGCGTAACGTCCCTTGCTGTCCACGCCGAATTCGGCTGCGATCCGACGCACTAATTTCAGCTTTGTCTTTACCTGCGAGCAGTCGATATACACGGCATTGGCGTGTGTTCCGACGTAGTGGCGCGCCGTGAAGGTCTTCCCGATGTTCGGCAGGTCGCAGAGTATTGTGCTGAGTCCGCGCTCCTGGATCGCCTCGAGCTGCGTGGTGATATACTTGAAGGTCTCGGTCTTCGCCGCCTTCCATTCTATCTCGCCCCGGAGGCTAACGCCTAACTTCCTGGCTATCGTTATCCAGTTGGCATCGCTCAGTACCCGGTCGGTCTGACCGTTCCTGATGGCGCTGTATACGCCAGCGTTAATCCCGAGGCTCGCGGCGTGCTTGGCGTCGCTCGGATAGTTCTCTCTGGCCTGCGCTATGGCGGCCACGATCTTGTTTTTGATTTCGGTTGTAACCATATTTGAATATTGTTTGAATGTCGTTTATATGTCTGCGTAGGCGCGGCTCTCCGTGTCTTCGGCCACGTATGCCTCCTCGCGCGTTTCCGCGCCCTCTGTCGCGTTTATCGCGGTCGCTACGGCCAAGTCTTCGTCTTCATCCGCCGGGGCCGACACGCGCGGCGATACGCCAACCTTCGGCACGGCGTTCCGTTCCATATACTGCTTGAACTGTCCCAGCCGGTGCTGCTGTTCCTGGAAGATGGCTCTGTCGGTTTCGGTCTGCTCGGCTCGGGCCGTGTTGTAGGTTCCCACCCGGTCGAGCCTGTCTATCAGCATATCGTTCTGGAATATGAACATGTCGGTGATCTCGCCCTGCTCGTCGGTCAGATACCGGGCCTCTACCTTGTAGTCGTTCGGGGCGAGAAGCTCGAGGACTTCCGGCTTGCTGATCCACCAGTCCTCGCCGCATACCCGACAGTAGCTGTTGCGCCTTACGGAGGTCGATACTCGCTCGCCTACGAATTTCGCAAGCGCCGCCGCGTCAAGGGGCCGCAGGTCGGGGTTGATGTTCGCCACCAGCACTTCCCACCGGCTCATGCCGCGGTACTTCTTCTGGTTCGGGTGCGGGGCGTTGTTGTATTCCATGATGTCCTGCATGTCGTCGGCGATCAGCTCGTCCCAGGTGTAATATTCTTTGTCGACGTAGGTGTTGTTGAATTCGTCGAACACTTTCACGCTCTCCGTCCGGTACTGCCGACGCTTGGCGAAGAAGCGACCGATGCCTATGTGGTTCTTGTGCTCGACGCTCCTCTTTTTGGATCCGTTGCTGTGCTCTGCGTGCTTTTCCTGTGAGTTCATCGGGGCGCAGAACCGGACGAAGGGAAACATTACCCCGGCCCGCAGGAAGCTGTCCCGCCATTGGCTCATCAGATGGTTCTCGACCTCCACCTCGGCCGGGCAGCCCCAGCCGTGCCGTCCGAGCAGCCTGAACATGTTCCTGAACATATCTACCACCAGGTCCACGTTCTTGCTTCGGTTGTAGGCATAGCCTATGCAGCAGCCGCTGGTAACGTCGTAGGCGTAGTAGGCTTTCGGACGGAGGCGCGTGTCCTTCAGCTTGCGTGGAAGGTCGCGGTCGTCGAACGATACCTTGGAGAGGGAATATTCGGGATGGTGCCGGTGCATGTGCGGCATGTCCTCGTGCATGAAGGCCGTGAAGCTTTTGGTAGCGCGGTTTATCACTGCCTGGTTTTTCGGTTTGTTGAGGTAGTTGGTTATCGTGGCCTCGCTCGGAACCCAGGGCTCGCCGTTTACCATGGTTACGTCGTCGGGGTTGAACAGCTCGCCGGTCTCGAGGTCGTAGACTTCAAGTTCCCCGCAGACGAACATCTCGTACATGTCGCGCACGTTCTTGTTCCAGGGCTTGTTGGGCAGACACGCGAGGCTGAGGCAGATGCGCTCCTCCTTGTGGCTCATGCGCCGTGCGCACTGGTTGCCGAATTTGCCGCTTATCAGACAGCCGTAGCCCATATTCCGGTAGTCGTTCACTTTGCGCCGGAATCTCAGCACCGAGGTCGGCAGCGTGTGCCCGTACTGCTCGCGGAGGCTCTCAATTGCGGCGGCCATCTCGTTCCAGTCGTATTTCTCGCCGTTGTTGCGGCTCGCCTGCGAGGCGCGCTCGTAAAGCCGGATGCAGCAGTTCAGCACCGAGGCGTTCACCACATATTCCCGGGCTTTCTCCGGCGGTAGCTCCACACCACACTTCTCTTTGCTGAAGAAGAAGGTCGCGGCCGCCTGATCTATTTCGTAATTGCTGCTGACCCACCCGGCAAGGTGCTCCTTACGTCCGCCATCCGGAAACGCCTCGTTCACGCGCTCCTGGAACCGCGTCGGCAGACTCTCAACCACAATGAGGGCATATCTGCCGGATCCGCGTCCGTTTCTCGCCACCTCAATGCGACCACGCGCGGCCAGCGCCTTGTAGTTCGACTCCGTCATGATGCCGGCGCCGACAAGGTCGCGCATAGAGATGCATTTGCGTCCGTCGTGGTATTCCATAATTCCTATCTTTAAAGGGCCGCGGCCGTTGCTTGCAGTTCGGGTATGTCGGTTAGGAGTATATTGCCCCAGCGTCTTACGACGTCTCCCTTGTGGTACAGCTTGATCTCGCCCTCTTTGCAGTCGAAGTAGAGCTCGGCTCCGTTTCCGAACACCTGGTGCATCAGACCGTCGCTGTCGAAGAAGCAAACCATATCCTCTCTCTCAACCACATACGTTACCCCGAAGAAGTTATGCTTCGCGCAGTAGCGTATCTTCCTCGCAAGCTCGCTGTCGCTCTCGAAGTTCAGGGCATTCTTAACCGTGCGCTCGCACAAGGGCTTGCCGACTTTCCCGAATATCCGGCGCAGCTTCTCCATCGACTCTTTGTTGACCGATATGTATTTTTCCATTTTTCGTATTTGTTGATTTTTTGTTATCTTTGAGCCTAAATTCCGTTCAGAACGTCACGACCTGCGGAGTGGTGTTCTTGTGTCCGGCTATCATTATCCCCAAAAACTTTCTCAGACATGAGCCTTCAAAGTTATCTTCTATCAGAGAGTAAACCCGCCCAAGAGATACGCTGGGACTTCCGTCCTGAAGAGGTGTCACAACTCTATATGCTTTTACGAGAGCGCGGATTCGACGGATACCTCGCTTTCGTGAGGGGTAATCTGAAAGACATCCTGCGATATATGTCGCTATCGCCTTCTCAACGGATGCAAAAGAAGTGGATAAACCGTCCCGACGCGCTTCTTCTTCGCTGCGCCGCGCTTCAAATATCCGAAATAACTTATCGATTCCTCGGAGGTATTGCCGACATAGCCACGATTGTTGACAGTGGCTCTTACCGAAAGTTTCACTCAGTTGTCGCAGACACGCTTGTACCGATGCTGCTGGATCCGGCATTGTTCCGGACGCTCCCGTTTGACGACGAGCAGGAAAATCCGTTCTGATTACCTGTCTCTTCTCCGCTAAGTTGAGAGACTCGGCGGTTTTCTCCTGACTGTAGGGTAAGGTGTTCATATTCTTACTTATTATTTAGGGTTTTACCAATCTTTTCTATCGCCTCGTTCACGGCGAACCATACGCCGACCGCCGCTTGGTAAAGTTTGTCTTTACACAGCTCGAAGTCATCGCTTGCCTCCTCACGCTCGTTCAGCGCAAGCCCGAGTTCCGCACCCTGCTTCGCCAGGGTCGAGCGTAGCTTCCGCAGCGCCCGCTTGGTCCGTTTTTCTGTTTCCTTGTTCATCGTGTCGATATTTGATTTGGTGGGAGGACTCGGACTCGAACCGAGGACCATACAGCCGGATTGGATACCGCCGTTTGTTCTGCCAACTGAACTATCCTCCCTGATGCCCCCGGGCTTGCATTCCGGGGGCTGTGGAAAAATTTGATTGTGATAAAAAATTCACCGTTTCGGGGCTCTCTTGCCCCGGGATGGCCCTCTCTTGGGTCTCACCCCCTCGTTATCGTTCGTCTATAATCTCTTGACGACGCCTGTTGTTGTAGACAAGGTCGTCAAACCATCTGTCCCCGGCCTGCAGTTTGAAGATTGCCAGCCTAGCCACATCAAGGCTGTCCAGCGGGAACATCAGGCAGGTCAGCTCGTCTCGATAGGCGTTCTCGCCGGTCAGACCATAAAATTCGTTTAGGTCCGAGCCTTTGAAGGTGATGAACAGGCTCGGAGTTCCTATGCCTCGCACGTCGAGAAGCTCGCTGTACCCGGCAACCCATTCGTTCAGACTCCCGCCGCATCCCAATATGGTGTAGTAGCTGCCTTCGTAGGCCGCATTGAAGGTAGCTTCCCGTGTGAAGGGGCTTACCGGAACTATTTTTTTTGTATTGCTCATTTTCTTTTATATTTATGGTTATTACCTTGCTCGCTTCCTCCCGTCCCGCGGCGCCCGGCTCTTGCCTATCTCGGCCTTTTTTTGTACCTTTGGGCACTCGTTCCGTTTGGAATACGCTGCAAAGATAGGTGATAATTTTCAACCTACGAAATTTTTAAGGAAAAATTTTCAACCGATGTGTAAAATTCTCCCCAGAATCAAGCAAATCGCCCTCAACGAGGGTATAACCATAGGAGCTATGGAGCGAATTATCGGTGCCAGCAAGGGTGTGCTATCGCGTGCCATAGCCAACGGCACCGACATACAATCTAAGTGGCTTGAGGCCATCGTTGAAAATTATCCCCAGTATTCCGCCCGCTGGATACTTACCGGAGTGGGGGATATGATGGCTGAGACTGATAATAGCCCTAAAGAATCCGAAAAAATAAAGGAAGCGCCCTCGCAACCAGAACCAGAAGGAATATGGAAATACCTCCAGCAGAAGGATATTGAGATAGGTAAGTTACATGAAGAGAATGGCAGGTTGAAGGTAAGGATTGAGCAGCTTGAACGCGAACTTGAAGAGGTTCGGGAGTTTCCCCCAGTGGAGCTCGACTCAAATGTTGCCGAGTCTGTCTCCCAAACGGCTCTGCAAAGTACCTGACGGTTCCTATCCACACCACCGGACCCTTCTTGATATGCCTCAACTGACCGACAGCGACACCCCAGCTGCCTCCGGGCGCACCCCCTGCTGACCCCCCCGAAGGGGTTGCCCCCCTCTATTCGGCAGGTATTTGTCGCCAATCCCTTGATAATAGGGGACTCCGACAAGGCGCACCCTATTATTTAGGGGTCATTTGCTTCACACTCAAACCCCGTTTTTTGAATTTCATTTTGAAATATACCCCTTTTTCTTACATCAGTTATTTGCACCGCCAGAACCCAAATTTGTAACCCCTAACTTCGGCGAGTGTAACCCCTAACTGTAACCCCTAATGTAACCCCTAAGCCAAAATCAGCCTTTTTGGGCCGTTATTCTGACCATCGGTCCGACCACGCAGATCTGCGCCTCTCCCTCCGCCGGCAGAACCGGCTACGGGCCGCAGATCTGCCCCGTGCCGCCTCCTGACAGCCCTCTGCGCAAACTATCGTCCGAACCCCCAAACCCCTGAAAATACGTACCCTGACGCGCCTCCGGAGCCATTGATCGCCGCCGGCACAACCGCCCATAAACAAAAACGGCCCACGCCGCAGCGCAGACCACACAAAATCCAAATCAAACCCAATTCAAATCACCATCAAATCACCATTCCAGGCCGCCAAAATCCAAGCAAAATCCAAGTAAATATACGTTTCGTTTTACGGCGCCAAATTATCATCCGCCTCGCAACTCTCTATCAATCAAATCAAAACGCCCCATTCCCGTCCCTCCGTCCCCATCCGCTTCGTTTTATCGCCCATATCAACATAATCGATGGATACAATATTCTCGGTATCTAACGCGATTACGCCATTAGTGGAGCTATAGATATATAGCGGATGCGCCGTAGCCGCACTCATACCCAGCCATCCGAGCAGAGCGGATATTATTAGATTTGAATACTTCATTTTACCGAGATTTTAAATGTTGAGCCGCCTGTTTTTACGACGTAAACACCCGGTGCGAGCGAGGCGAGCGATACAGGCGTATCGGGATTCTGCCGGGACGAAATCATTGTTTGCCCGGTTGTCGAGAATACAGTTACATCGGCTGCTGATGATAACAAAGTCCTTCCGATAAGGCGGACATTTACAGAAGTCTCATCATCCGATATATTGACTATTCCGCTGCGGTCCTCGTCAAAACTGTAACTTTTAAGATTTGACAAGGCGAATAGAATCTCGCCGTCGCCGGTAGTGACAACCATGTCTGTCGGCGTAAATGAGATTCGAGGGGTCGCGCTCAAATCAAAATAGGTAATTGAATTGTCGGCAGCCTTGACTGCGAGCCGATTTAGAGCCGCTCCCGAAGTCAGGCAGCATACGGACGCGACAAGTAACAATATGAATCGCACCGCATTTGCGAAAGTGTTTTTAGCCATTATTATTCAACTTATTTTAAATGAGATAGAGCTTTTTCACGAATAGTCCTAAGAGGGAATCGCACGTTATCATATCACGAGTTTTTCCATGCGGACACCATACCTGAGGATATAGATTCCGCTCGGCAACGTTATCGAGAAGCTACCCGGGCCAGAATAGACTACCCTGCCATTGATGTCGTAAACAGAGCATCCATTAGCGAAGCCGGTAACTGTAAGATTTCCGGCAGATACAGCAATTGTCGGCACGTTATTAGGGACTTCCTCTAACCCGGTATGGTATTTGTCAAACACAACGCTTATGTCATGGTCATCATTGACCTCGGGAATCTCAAATACTCCAGCGACAGCCTGTGTGGGAATGCCATCCACCGCAATTGACTCAAACACATATTCCGGTGCGGGGTCTGCCACCAGGCGTAGCGAAGCTCCCTCTTTGATGCGGATTTCCGCTGTGTTTTCGCCATTGAGCGTTACAGAACCCATCTCCGAATCATAAGACGACCTGATTATGTATTCATCGCAACGTATATGCCGGAACTTGCCCCAGGTTTTGTCTGCCTGATAGGCTCTTTTTGCTCCGACAGGCACCGTCACGACCACGTTAGCAAAATTTTCGGCGGAAAGGCGTGGGTCATCAGTTCCTTCGGTTACCGCAGGAAGGGCATTTTTGCAAGTAATCGTTTGCAGATTAGAACAACCAGAAAACATATAATGCCGTATTTTGCTAATATTTTCCGATAATATCAGATGCTTTACCTGACTTTCTCCAATTCCGAAATTCTTAATAATCTCCTTTACATTTGACCCAAGACTAAGAGTGTCTATATCTCCACTCAGCACGCTATACCCTGAGCTGTTTTTAACCGGCTGGCGACCAAAATATACATAATCAAACTTACTGCCTGAAATAGGGGAAGTTATTCCAAAAGATAGCGCCTCGTCGCTGTCTTCAATAATCAGTCTCGAAAAAGAACAATCATCAAACGCATCAGCTCCGATAGTTTTAATATTAGGCCGTATTATCAAAGGGCCTTGTAACATCTTGCATCCTTCAAGCATACTTTCGGGTATCGTCGTCAGACTTGACGGTATGTTAATATATTCCAGTTTGGCACACCCACAGAACGCTTCTTTCCCAATCTTTGCGACACTTTCGGGCAAATGCATTGAGGTCAGATTTTTGCAACCGTAAAAAGCTCTCTCCCCTATTGATTGCACATTTTCGTGAATATTAACTTCAACCGTCTCATCATGAAAATAGAATAGTAAATCCGCAATTTTCGTCAAGAGAGGACCCGTTTGTATTTTCTTTGCCCTGAATGACCTCCTAAAATCAGTAGGCATTTCGCGACCAATATACAGGCTGTCCAATAAGTCATGCGGAAATCCGCCTTCAAGCGCCTGCTCGCAATCTTCAATAATAACTTCTTTAATATTACTGTCAGTATTTCCAATTGCCTGCTGTTCAATGCGTAAACAAGTTGACAAGATTCTTACCGACTCAATATTCGGGCAGTAAAATGTGTTATTGCGTAATATCGGAGACCCACAAACAACATACTTGACATTTTCATTTTGATAAAACCCATGAGCCGCTCCATTCTCGCTTTGTTTCGCACAAGCACGATATGCGATTACACTATCGAGAGGGCAATCAGGGAACGCATCCCCTTCCGCAAAGTTCAAATCAGTATCTGCTGCCTCTAATACGACCTTACGCAAATTAGTCTGCCCGGAAAATGTCGATTTATAAACATTCTGTATGGAGCCTCCGAGAGTTATAGAAGCTAAGTTCACATCGCGGAAAGTGGTCATATTTATCTGATTAGCTTTTCCGGAAAATGTCACATTAACCTCTGTGCCGCTATTTGTTAATGGTAGCTCGAACGCTATTGAGTTAGTGTAGTAAACGGACGTGTTACGGCCAACATATACGTCTGTTAGCGGACTGTTCTTAAAAGGCAGACTTTGAACCTGCCAGCCGTTGCTGTCCTTATACCACACACTTTTGATCGGCGTATCGCTGTCCTCGATAATTAGAGTCGTCGCATTGACGCAGTTGTGAAACGCATCTCGACCAACAGTTGTAACTTCATATGTTTTCCCTCCGTATGTGACTGTGGCCGGGATAACGATGGTTGTCAGATTTTTGTCAACAGCGCCCGTGACAGTTGCCTGTCCTTCAGAAATGGAATAATTCAAGCCTCCGGCCGAAAACGCGTATGACTGCAACACGGATAGCAGAAGGATAAGCGTATAATAGAAACGCATAGCTAAATGATTGGTGCCGACATCTCTCTAAATCAGCGTTTTAACAAGAAAGCGTGAGAGCCATACCTGCTGCCCGTTCCGCTTGTTGAGGCCTTCGCAATGCCCGGTACCGTAGAACGAGCAAACAACGCAGAAGCCTCACGCAGAATATATGCAGATTCACCGACAGCCAGCACTCACGCACTCACTGTCGGCGGAATATACATATCCACACAGACATCTACTGTTTGCCACATTCTTGACGGTAACTGAAATTTGCGAAGTTCCAACAAGCCAAGAAAGAGCGTCGAGTAAACGCTTTCAATTATGTCTGCCGACCCTCCCGCGCTGCCCGTAGCCGGGCTTCCGCAGAACGGCCTGCGTCCGCAAAGTTACGACTTATTTGTGAGATATGACGTAACTTGCTGTAATTTAGTGCGTCTATGTATCGTGATTGTACTTAATTCGTACTGATTGAGATAGTTGCCGCAAACGGGGAAAATTGCGTTTTTGATTTTTAACATCTGTTTTTGATTTTTAATTGCCTCTTTTTGCCCCCGCAAGGTCTGATTTTAGGCTTTGCCCAATCTCCAACCTTGAAACCGCATCCACTTTTTCAGTGCGAAAAAGACACGTTTAGACGCTGCAAAGATAGCGATTTTTATCGGAATGGGCAAACGTGGCGGGACATCGGCTTGCATCAGACCGTGCCGGGGATGTGTCCGGGAGGCCACGCTCCGACCCGGACATACTGCAACCCCATGTCCCGCCTGTCAGGTCCACGCGGATAGAGACCGTATGCCGTCCTCCCAATAGAACGACAGGGAGGACATCATCCGGACACTATCCCATCGCGGGACTATTTATAGCGTTGCCGAAACCTGTTTACACTGACCGTCCCTTTTATCTTTCGTTGCCAAACGGGATGCCGGATATACAAAACCGGCGAGAGTGAAAGTAAGAGACGGCCTTTCACCAGCCCCGGCATTTGCTTATCCCGCATCCCGTTAATTTCAATCCACGCGGATAAAGACCGCGCACATCCACGGATCGGCGATGCCGTACCGCTCCCTGTGCGCGGACATTATCCTTTGCGGGATTACATTTCCGTTTTTTATTTTCCAACCGCTGCTGCCACGTTGGTGGCAGCAGGGACGATTATGTTTTCTTGGGCTTTCCTACCGGGGGAGCCATTTTGAGTCAGGGCGTACCATTGACAAGCGGGTCTGTATGGGTTGCTTGACTTGACTGAACGTGCGGCGAAGGGATATTCTCCCGGCTTTGGGATAAAAAATCTCCAGACCTCCTGCGTCGGCTCGTATTTTTTATTCCAAGGCCCGAACATCCCTTTTCTTCCGCCACACGCCTTGCAGGTGTCAAGCAACTCATACAACCACACTGTCTTTGGACGCATGGTTCAAAAAAAAGCTCCCACCGATATGAAAGCCACAAGAAAACATAAAGATTTTAAGTCAAGGCAAGCTCGCCAATCCTCCTATCTATACCGCATAATCACAAAGGCGGTCAAGGTGGTGGCAATCATCATCGGAGCAGTCATCGGGATAGCGTTGTGGGCAGTGGTCAAACCCATACTAAGGGGCATAGGCTGGCTCATATCAATCCTCACCGCAGCAGGGGCAATCTATTGGTTAATGACACTCTAAAATTCAAGAATATGGCAACGAAAAGAAACTCCAAGACCTTGGAACAGCAAGCACGATACTACGAGGTTGACGACATATCCGAGTATATGGTTGAGACATACCTCAACGGCAACATATCCACATACCGTCAGCTATTCCAAGAACTCCGAGGAGAGAGTCGCAGAGAGTTTGTTAGACGGCTCTTTGAAATGGGACTCACCCCCACCGATATAGAAAAAATGATACTGACAATCCTCTAAAACCCACGGCTATGGCAACTAAAGAAAACAAAGGCACACAAGCCTTCAACGACACCATCAAGGCTTATCTTGAAAAGAGAGCCGAGAATGACTCACTGTTTGCCGTCAAGTTCGCAAATCCCTCAAAATCCGTTGAGGACTGCGTGACATATATCCTCAACCAAGTGCAGAAAAGCGGTTGCAACGGATTTACCGATGCGGAGGTGTACGGAATGGCAATCCACTACTACGAGGAAAACGAGATTGAGGTCGGCAACCCAATCAACTGCAAGGTGGTGGTGAACCATACGGTAGAACTCACCGAGAAGGAAAAGGAGGAGGCACGGCAGGAGGCAATAGCCAAACTCCGAGACGAGCAGGTCGCGAAGATGCGCAGACCCACCGCGAAGAAAGCCACCGAAAAGAAACCCCAAGTTGAACAACCCAGTCTATTTGACTTTTAACCCCCATACCGCTATGAAACCCAAGACCGCAATACAAAAGAAAGTGGCTAAACTCTCAGCCACCCTGCGACCCATCACCGCCACACAGGAACAATGGGCATATACACACTGCATTGAGCATTTCGCATACCGCACCAAGAGCGGAATACTGACCTGCGGTGACTGCGGACACCAATGGAAAAGCGGGAACGGCAGCCTATGCGACACCATTGCGGATTGCAGATGCCCCCACTGCGGTGCGGAACTCAAAGTGAATGACACGCGCAAGCGCACATACAATGAAACACGCTATTTCAGCGTGATAACCGCCTGCGGAGGTTTTCAGGTTATCCGTGTCGCTCAAATCCGCTATGTCAGCAGGAAAGGCGAGCCGATGAAATTCTACTGCCATGAGGTTGTGCAGAGGTGGATTTCTCCCGACGGCAATGTCTCTACAATGGCGTTGCTCCGAGGATTTCCATTCTACTACTGCGACCTTTGGGCATTGGAGAGCGATATGGAAATTCGCTCACATAACGACCTCTACGACAATGTTGTGACATGGAGTGACGTGTATCCGAGAATGAACGTCATCCCGCAACTCAAGCGCAACGGATTTAAGGGCGATTTCCACGGCATATCACCCGTAACCCTTTTCAAAAGGCTCTTATCAGACCCAAGAATGGAGACGCTGATGAAAGGCGGTGAGATTAAGGAAATGAGATACTTTATGCTCAATCCACGCAACACCGATGACTTTTGGGCATCGTACCTAATCGCCAAACGCCACCGCTACCAAATCAACAACATATCCATGTGGTGCGACTATCTCCGAATGTTGGTGAACTTGGGCGAGGACATACGCAACCCCAAGAACATCTGCCCCGAAGATTTCATAGAGGTACACGACAGGGCGAGCCGCAGGATTGAAGCCAAGCACCGAAAGGAACACGCCGAGGCACAAAGGCGCATGGAGATTGAAAGGCGTGAGCGTGAGCAGCGGAGATTGCTCCAGGAGCAGCAGCGTGAGGAGGATTTCAAGGCACTCAAATCCAAGTTCTTCGGGCTGATAATCACCGACAATGAGATATCGGTGAAGGTGCTTGAAAGCATCGAGGAGTATTACGAGGAAGGCAAGGTGCAGAACATCTGCGTTTTCGGCTCTGAATACTACAAGAAAGCCGACACCCTCGTACTCTCCGCAAGGATAGACGGCAGGATAATTGAAACGGTGGAGGTTGACTTGCACACCCTCAAAGTGGTGCAGTGCCACGGCAGGAACAACGAGGACACCGAGTATCACAAGCGCATCATAGACCTCGTGAACTCCAACGCCAGACTAATCCGAGAGAGAATGACCGCATAAACCTATAACCCGACTACCGATTGAAATATATCGGTAGTCACAAAATCCCAAGAATATGAACGTGACATTTGAACACACGACAGTCATTTATGACAATGACATCGCAGAGGTGCTGATAGGTTTTGTGAACCATATACTTATCGCCCATGACGAGGACACTCTAAGGAGATTGGTAGCCGACTATGCGGAAAAATCGGCACTTGACCGATACTTCGTATATGGGTTTGGCAAACACCATTTTTGGCTGGCTCAAAAGAAAATCTCCAACCCCGAAAAGGTGTTCAACTACCGCATACTGATTGTAAAATTCTAAAACACACCGACATGGCAACAAAAATGACAAGGGACGGCATATCAACCACCGTCAGCGGAGAGCAATACGAAAAGTTCTATTCCTCACACCGTGGTAAAAAGGTCACACGCATAATGTATGATTGGCGCGACCCGGACACAAAGGAACTTTTCTCCTGCGTCGCACCAACCCTCAAAGAGTGCAGACAAAGGCGTGACGAATGGATAGCGAGACAGCGTAAGAACTAATCACACGGAGCGGTGTTGAGTGTTAGGGATAGCGACACCCGACACCGCTCCATAAAAAACACCAATATGAACGAAAAGACTGAAATAAGGCTCGACAGCGGAAAGACCGCCACAGTCCAATGCCCCGTGATAATATCGGCAAGCAGGAGCACCGACATACCCGCCTTCTATTCCGATTGGTTTTTCAACCGGCTCAAAAAAGGCTATTCGGCATGGACAAACCCCTACAATTCAACCAAAATCAACATAAGCTACGGGCGCACCAAGTTCATCGTGTTCTGGTCAAAGAACCCAAGGCCGTTACTCGGACACCTTGACACGCTTGATGAACTCGGCATCGGATGCTACATACAATACACACTCAACGACTACGGGGACGAAGGTCTTGAAAAAGGCGTACCCCCTTTGTCACAGAGAATTGACACTTTCCGTATGCTCGTTGACCGTCTCGGCAAAGGGCGTGTGATATGGCGTTTTGACCCTCTTATCCTTACTGACCGCATAGACGAGGACTTGCTCCTGCGGAAGATTGAGGCTGTCGGTGACGCTCTGAACGGCTACACCGAAAAACTCGTGTTCAGCTTTGCCGACATCGTATCGTACCGCAGGGTCAAGTCAAACCTTGAACTGAACGGGATACGCTACACCGATTGGGATGAGGATATGATGCGCGGTTTCGCGAGGGAACTGTCCGAACTAAACAAAAGGTGGGGATATGAACTCGCCACCTGCGGGGAGTGCGTGAACCTCTCGGAATACGGCATACAAAAGAACCACTGCATAGACGACCGCCTCATAGTCCGTTTCGGACACCGCTCAAAGGATTTAATGGAATTTCTCGGCGCAAAGATTATTCAACCATCGCTCTTCGGCACGGATGTTCCCGACAACGCCATACCCCTTGACGGAGGAGGTTTAGCAGTCATAACGCAGGATAACCGCGACAGGGGACAGCGCGAGGTCTGCGGATGTACGAAAAGCAAGGACATCGGCGAATACAGCACTTGCCCCCACCTTTGCGAATACTGTTATGCCAACAGTTCAAAGGAGTGCGCCATCCGGAATTGGAGGCTGCACCGACAAAACCCCGATGCCGAGACCATAACCGGAAGATAGTTTTTTATTTCGTTGCATAGCCGGCCCCTGCCAAACCGTTGAAGGCTTGACGGGGGCATTTTCAGCTCAAAATTTCGGCCGCCACAGGCGGCATTGGCACACGTCGATTGCTGCGCAAGGCAGTTTATTTCCTGAACAATATAAGGTATTCCGTAATCCTGCGCTGATGCAGCTGCTTATGGAACTTCCCCTTGTATCGGCAATGGGATGTGTAGGACTTGTAGATGTCGCGGTTGCCCGATTTGAGTCGCCTGTAAACAACGGATTTGTTGACGACACCGGGACCGCAGTTGTACGCCAGCACACCGAGGAGCAACGCATCATCCGGTCTGAAATCGTCATAGAGGGCTATAAACCTGCGTAGATCCCTGCGGAGCAGGGCGTCCGCCTGTCTCTCGGTGAGCTGGACACCGCGTCTGAACGGCTCTCCCGGCTGCACCATGTGCCCGTATCCGACCGCAGGCCAGTGGCATGGGCGGTGGAGGGTCTCGAATTTCTTTATAATGAGCACGGCGCGTTCAAACGGGGGCAGGTCCATTATGCTTTTTCTCGCGTGGGCGGCGGGCGTTGCTGCCGCAAGGGTCAGCAACGCCACGAAGAACATTACCAGCCTCCTCATCGTACCACCGGGGTTACGGGATTTACCACCGGTTTGAGGATGCCGGTGCTGTCGTTATCCTCCTTGTCCTTGTTGTTGAACTCGAAAGTACGTTCCCACGGGGTCGAGCCGAAATTGTCCTCCACAACGACGAGGTATCTATGCTCCCCTGAAGATTTCGCCGTATAGTTCAGGCGGAAAGTCTTGCTTTCAAGCAACACGCGGTCATTGTTGACCAGCACCGGGCCGTCAACAAGTCTGAGCGAGCCTTCCCCGTCATACTGGAAATAGCGGATTGTGTAGAGGGTGTTGGTGTAGTTGCCTTCGGGTACGATTTCAAAGCGCAGCTCCACAGTCTGACCCTTGACAATCTTGTCGGTAAACGGCATGACCTCCACGGTGAAGGGATAGGACTGCTGCACGTCGAGGTCGTCGGAGCATGACGCGAGACCGCACACGGCGGTGATTGCGAGGGAGACGAGAGCCATGAGGCCGAATGTTTTCCTGTATGTATTCTTGATGATTTCCATAATTCAAAGTCTGTGTTTAATTGTTACTTTCCGGCACGAGGCCGCAAGATAGTCGTTCAGGTCCTTATGTTCCGGGTACATCGCCGACTTGTCGATAACCTTCTCCGCGTAATCCCTGCGGAGTGACGCGAGGGCACTGCGCCCGGCCACGTCATTGTCAAGATAGCAGAGAATGCGGTCGTATTCATTAAGATACGGTTTTGCCTTGGCGAGATTGGCCACCGAGTTGAGCACCACGGTGTCCGTTCCCTCGTTCAGTCCGAGGCGTTCCGCCGAAAGAAAGTCGATGAAGCCCTCGAACACGTTGCACCGGGGATTTCCCCTCCGGATGCAGGTGATGTTCTTCGGAGGAAACGCGCCTTTCCAAAACCTGTTCCTTAACTCGTATCCGTGGGCGTTGTTCTCAAACCCCACGGCATAATAGTCCTTGCCGTGCAGCCGGTAATCCACCTGTACGCAATACCGTGTGGCATTATCCGCAGGTATCCCGCGCTCAGCGAGGTAGCGCAGCAGGGAGGGGGACTCCAGACGCGAGACGCGCACATCCTCGAAAGTCGGCTCCTCCCTGAAAGGGACAGGCTTGTACGGCTCCGCGACAGGCATCCTCATTGTCTCGGCGATATAACGCGCCTGTCCTATGAAGTCCGTTTTGCCCGACAGCTCACCGGCAAGGGTGAATATGTCGCCTCCGGCACCTGTCCCGAAGTCGAACCATACCCCGCGCCCCGGCCTGACATGGAAAGAGGGTCTGCGCTCGTTGCGGTACGGGGCATGGTACCACAGACCCTTGCTGTCGCGTCCTGTCGGCTCGTATCCGAGATGATGAAGGAAGTCCACAAGGGATATTTTTCTTATCGCGTCGATGTTCATAGATGCTTTCCTCTTTTTGGGTTGGGCCGTGTCTGAATGTCCTGCGCGGCTTTCTGCGATTTGCCCTCCCTGTCTCCCCACGGCTGCCGGACCTCGTGGATTTCCTTACCCGCAAGCACACTCGCCACGAACCAAAGTGCTTCCGAAGGCGCCTCTTCCCCGGTGAGCCGGGAGGCAAGGGCATAGACATCCCCCGAATCACTTGAATTGTAGTCATACCATTTGTTCTGACTCGTATTGACAAGAATATCGGGATATGATTTCTGACCGGCCGGGGCCGAAAAACCGCGCCACTCGCCGTCACGATGTATCTGGCGGTATCCTATCTGCCGTACAAAATCATCGAGGTCTATCTCCTTGGGGCGTATGTCAATCACGCTGACACTGCCCTCGTTGATTATACGGACACTCGGCATCGGCATGAGCGACACAGCGTGGTCCCGGTTGTAGTCTGTAAGGACATCAATGATATATCTCTCCACAGCCTCCCTGTCCTTGGTGAAATTGCAGATTTCACCGGCAAGACTGTACAGACCGCCGCGGGCGTATGCGCTCCACTCCGTATCCTCCCATTTGTTGGTAGCCGGATTCACCGCGCAGGTCGGTTTGCCCATCGTCTCTATTCCGTATGCACGGTACAGGGACTCTATGTTGTACGGCGCATTGTATATCAGCCTGTCGCCTTGTTTTGCCGTCGGCTTTTTCCCGATAGCTTCCATGAAGTCCGTCAGACGGATATACGGGATGTCGTATCTGCTGAATCTTTCCATAACTCTATTCAATCAGGAACTTGACCCCGACGCCATACTCCGTGTGGTAATGCCCCGTGGAGTTGCCGAACACAAACCGCTCCCTCACATTGGTGGTCAGGGCTATTTTATCAGAGAGATAAAAATCGGCTTGCAGGGAGACGGCACCGCCATAGATGAAGGCGTCTCCGTTATGGAGCGTCGAGCCGTCGGGCAGGGATTTGTCACCCCAGTTGACGGTCTCGTATCCTCCGAGAGCCGACACGCCGCCGTAGAGGTGAAATGTCTGCGAGTAGTCGCTGACAAGGTGGAGGCTGTAACCGGCCTCCCCTGTGAACTGTGCCACAGGGATGCGGCCTTTCTCTCCGTAGGGCTTGTAGGTCTGGAGATAACAGCCTCCGAAACTCCAAGTGTTGGCGTTGCCCTTGAACACTGAATAATACACCCCGAATGAATAGCCGCAGTCGCGGGATTTGCCGGTATAGAAACCGTCTGCCATGTCAGCCTTGATTTCAACCGCCGACATACCGGGGAGGCATCGCTGGGCCATTGCCTGCCCTGCGAACAGGGCAAGCATGGCAGCGATTATGAATATCGCTTTTTTCATCATCGTTTACTGTATTGAAAGTTCGTCAATCACATTTGCGCGGACAATATCCGCGTTCTCCACGACAAAAGTCTGATGACGGCCCCCTTCCTTCTCGGCGACCTCGACCACGAGTTGCTTGTCGTCGGGAATGGTGAATTTCTCCAAGGCGAACACCGTGCGTTCCGACGATTTGCCGGGTACAGTCACTACATAGTTCTGGGCACGGAGCGGTTCGAGCACCTGCTCCTGCATGGCCGTTCTATTCACCACCTTCTTGTCCACGATTTTGAACGATACATATTCGATGTCAAACGGGATATTGCTGGTGTTCTTTATTTCGGTGTGGAAATACAACAGTCCGTTATTGGCATAGATTGATTTCAGGAGGAACTGCACACCGAAACGCTTTGAGCCGATATGCTTTATCTCGCGCTTGTCCTGCTTGTGGATTGATTTCATAATCAGCTTGACAAGCATCGGACTTTCACTGCCGAGACGTTCAAGATAGATTTCCTGCGCGTTGTTGGGACGGTTCACCGCCTCGCCGTCGTGGATGAAGTCGGTCATCTCGATGTTCAGCAACAGCGGCTCCTTGGCGAATTTCACGTTAAAGGTGAAAAAGCAGCCGTCATCGGTGATTACCGAGAGGTTTGTCTCCGACTTGAACGACTTGGAGGCGGACTTGACGCGCAACACGTTTTTCGCGCCGTCAGCGAGTCCGGCCACGATGTCCTCCCCTCCGAGGTCCACATAGACTATCTCCGAGGGGAAGATAATGTGCGTGGTCTTCTGATAGCATACCTCCAGCGCGTGGGGCGGTATCATCCGGTCAAATCCGACCTTGCGGGTAAGGCCGCTGAACTTGTCGCCGTCGGTGTAGTCCTCACCGTACACGTTTATGTCGTGTCCAGCGACCGCCTCAGTGTCAGGCGACACATGGTTGTCGGTGTTTTTGACCTGCTTTGTGCCTTTGGCAAACGCCGGGGTTGCCATGCCAATTACAGCAATGGCTGAGAGTATGATATTTCTTACCTTCATATCTGTCTGGTTGTTGTGGTTATACATCTTCGGGCTGGTGGAGCATCACACGGTATCCGGCTTTGAGATGTACCTTGACCGTGCGCATTTTTTTCGTGAGGTACTGCGACACCCCGTTTATAAGCCCCCTGCCCACGTCGGAGGCTATCTGCGCCCCGGTGTTGGTGGAAATATTGATTGAGCTGCCCATAGTGGACCCCATGTTGGCACCGATTTCATGCAGGGCGTCGGACTCCATAGAGCCGGGGATGTTGATGCCCTCCTGTCCGTCTGAGTCATAGACCAGCAACTCCACCTCGTATATTGAGCCTTGGCACTCGACAGACGAGATTTCAATCTCCAGTCTCTCGCCCTGAATACGGGCAGCCCCGACGATTGCGGTGTTGCGTGGTACAAGGCGGTTGCCTATCCACATGGCTTCCGAAGTACGGAGTCTCACGCTCTCGCCGTCAGCCACACTTTGGTTTCCGGCCACCACTGCGGCTATGGTGTTCTTGTTCACCGTTCTCGACGTACCGACCGCAGTCGTCAGCCGTCGGGTGGCATTGGAGGCATTGAGCGAGGAAACGACATCGCGGCTGACCTGTGACACCGGCAGGACATTCCTTTTGCCCTTTTCCTCCTCCATGGCCGGAGGTGGCGGGTAATTTCCGCCGTTGCCGTTGCCCATATATTTTGCCGCCAGCTGGTATGACCGCTCCAGCATCGCCATCTCGTCAGGCTGGGCCGAATTTTGCCGTGCCGCCTCGTTCTGCGCCTCCAGTTCCGCGATGCGCTCGTTGAGAGCGTCAATCTCCGCGTCGGGCACATCCTCCTCTACAAAGAAATTGTTGAGCGACTCCTGCACCTCCCGGTAGCTCTGTGCCGACTGCTCAATCGGTGTGGCGGCAGAGTCCGTGGCAGCCCTCTCCGGTATCGAGTCCGACATCCTTATCGAGACCTGAATCACGCTGTCCTGTCTTGCCTTCTCCTCACGGAGTGCCTCATCCGCGAGTGCTTTCAGCTTGTTGCCCTGCAACCCGTCGCTGTCACCTTCGGGCAGCTCCATGTTCGCCTTTCCCTTGGCGGTGTCCTCGCCGGGCAGGTACGAGCCGAAAATCAGCCACATCGAGCCGAGGAAAATAAGGACGGCCCCCGGTATGACGATAAGGTATTTCTTCATTTTCTGCCTCTCGGCCTCGGACTTGGATCCGAGCCAGTCGCTAATCTTCGTTTTCAAATCCCGAAATGCCATATTCTCGCCCGGTCTGGTTATCCATGTTCGGCGAACCGCCGTCACTCTTTACCGTTATGTCGAGACCCTCTATGTGGGCCGGCTCCGCAAGTGTGGCGGCTGCATGGCCGCGTCCGATACGGTAACAGGCGTTGCCGAACACGAAAAACGCGGTGAGGATGAACAGCGACAGCAGCACGGCAATCACCGCGAGACGCCGGTTTTCGGGGATGCCGTCGCACCTGCGGCGCAGGAAATTCCCGACCGCCCCCTTGGGGACGCTCCACACCTTATTATATATGGAGCGTCCGATTGATTTTGACAGTTTCATTTCCGTTATCTTTTTACTGTTGAGATATCCCTGTTCTCAAGGATGTTGAACCCCTCGATTATAAACCCGTTGGGGTTGTCGTCGGAGCGTGACGAGTTTGTCAGGCGGCATACAGTCACAAGGCTTCTTTCGGTGACGTTGCTCTGGCGTATAATCATCTGACGCGCATACGTCCTCGCCGTGTAGGGGTAGTTGTCGAAGTCGCACAGTACGCTATCCACCATGCACACCTGATTGATGTTGCCGGAGATTATGCGGTTGTAATAGCCCTTCTCCGAATAGTCGGAATAGTAGTTGTACGCGCTCTTGTCGGAGAGTATGAGGGCACGGTTTATGTTGTGCTCTATTGCCGACTTGTCGGGCGACAGCGAGAAGAACAGCTCGTGAAAGCGTCTGACGTGTTCCCTCGCCTCCGCAGGGCGGTTCTGGCTCATGTCCTGTGACAGTGCCAGCATCAGCGACTTGCCGTTGTCGAGGACATAGATTTTCTCCCGCTGCTTTTCGGCGAAGTTGAACGCCATTACGAGTGCGACCGTCACCACCGCCGCGCACATCGACACGAACACTATGCCGAAAAGACGTATCTGCCGGAAGGAGGTCTCGATGTTTTTAAGCGATTTGAACTCCATTTAATCGTCGTTTGAATGTCATTTGAACAGTCTCCTGAAACGCCCGACCGCATTGCCTGCGGCCGCACCGCCGAGACTGCCCGCGACCGAACCGGCCTGTTGCGCGGTGCTGTTGACGGCCCTGCCGTAGCTGCCCATGCCCCCCGCCTGTATTATCCAGCCCGCGACAGTCGGGATAGTGAAGTAGCCGATGATTCCTATTATCATGAAAATCAGGTACGTCGTGTTGCTGGAATCGAGGTTTGCGTTGGGGTTGTTGGTAAGCTCGGAGATGTCGTTCTGCAACATCAGGACTTGGATTTTCGCCAGTATCGTGGAGAACAGATCCGCGACGGGCAGCCACAGATAGGTCTGGACGTAACGGCATATCCACTGCACGAGGGTGGTCTGGAAACCGTCCCACACCGATATCGCGAAACTTATCGGGCCGAGTATCGCCAGCACTATGAGGAAGAATGTCCTTATGGTGTCTATCGTCAGCGACGCCGCCTGAAACAGCAGCTCCAGCAACTCGCGGAAGAAGTTCTGAATGGCCTTCTTCACCTTGTACATGCCGCGCTCGATATACATCCCGGCGGCGGTGCCGACCTCGGTAACGCCCAGCTCGTCAATCTGACGGTCAAACTCCGCGTCATCCACGAGGTATGCCGTGGAGGGGTCGCGCATCATCGCCTCGTATTCGAGTCGGTCTTTCTCCTCGCGGTATTTCTGCATATCCAATGTCTGGCCGTCGAGCATCGAGGCGGTTCCCTGCACTATGGGCGACATTATGGAATTGATCGTGCCGAGCACCACTGTCGGGAAGAACATGATGCAGAATCCGACGGCGAAGGGACGCAGTAGCGGGAAAACATCCACCGGCTCCGCTCTTGCCAGCGACTGCCATACGCGGTAGGCGACATAGAACAGCGCGCCGAGTCCGGCTATCCCCTGCGCCACCCCCGCCATGTCCGAGCAGAGGGGCATCATCTCGTCATAGAGCGAGCGGAGGATTGTGTGCAGGTTTGAGAAATCTATCGCGCAGAGCATGGCTTACCAATATCTTTGTGCGCCCTTGCCGTAGAGGTTCACCACCCTCTGCGTGTCGGCTTTCTTCTTGGCGCGGAGATATGACACGGAGATGTTCTTGTTGGTGTAATATGCCGTCAGGTTGCGGAAACGGCTCATCTCCTTATAGCACCGGTCCACGATGTCCATGCGGTCCTTGTCGGTCATGGACATGGTTGTGATGTTCACCACGTTTTTAAGTTCTCCGAGGACTCCGTTGGCCTCCTCCAGCAGCCGGGTGTATCCGGCGGCTATGGCCGAGAGTTCCGATGTCGTGAAGTTGGGGTCGGTGAGCATCTTGCGGAAGTTGGTCACATAGGTCTCGCTTATGTCTCCGAGCATGAGGACGGTCTGCTGCACCTTGCGGGCGTCGCGCACAAGGTTGTTGACCGAGCGCAGCGCGTCGTAATACTTCTTGCCCTGCTCATAAATCTTCACCGTCTCCTGAAACGACTTCACCATGTGCGTTGCCGTCTGGGACTCCTGAACGAGAGACTTCGAGTTGTTGACGATGCTCTGGGCGATGTTGGAGGGGTCAATCACAGTCCATTGGGCGTTTGCCCTCCCCGCCCCGAAAAGGAGGCACATCAGGAGTGCCATCATAATGTATTTCAGTCTTGTCATGTCTGTTATTTTTTGTTAGTATATTCTGGAGGCCATTCCTCCTATGAGCCTTACACCGAAGGAGAGTGTCCACAACGCGAGTCTCAGGAGGAGGGCGACAGCGGCGACACAGGCCGTTATGATTATCAGTATTATCCTCAGTACGTTCATACATTTTATTTTTCGGGTTCGTTAACGGTCTCCTTAAAGGGAGTCTCGAAAAGTTCTTCAAGCGTGGCCTCCGGCTCTTGTGACTGTTCCTGTATCTTCGGTTCAGCTAACGCCACATCCTTTACCAGTACCCGCATATCGGGAACGGGGGTGTCCGGGAAACGGCTGAACGTCATATCCATTTCCGGGATGAAGATTGTGTCGAACAGCTCGTCGTATGCGATAGTCCAGTACATCCTGCCTTGCGCGGTATATATGTTCTTGTCGAATATCTCGTTGTCAAGATAGCGCAGGACTGTGTTGTCCGTGTATGAGCGTCCACAATGATTTCCGTCTATATCTGCCCGCCAGAAGCCTCTTTCCTCGTGGATGTCCAGCGTTATGCCGACAATCGGCACTCGCCACCTGCCACGGATTTTATTGCGTGGGTCCGTCTCATCAATGGGGAATCTGGAATTGAGGGCTTTTGTCAACGCCTTGCCCGTCTCCTCGGCGAAACGGTCTGCCACGATGTCGGCAAGGGCCGACAGGAAAAACCTGTCCCGCCTGCGGATACTGGCCGGGGTCCTGAAAAGCAGGAACAGCAGCAACAGGGCGTTCAGGGCACATAACAGCACCATGAAAACGGGGTAGCGATAGACTATCGCCGGGGATATGGACGACATGAAGTCGCCTACTGTCGAAATAATCTGGTCAATCATAATTCTTTGTCTTCGTTTGCTAAAAGTTTAATCGCGGCCTCTATGTCGCCTCCGAGCCGACGCGCCGTGTCATGCACCCTGATTTTCTCGGTCTCCTCGGTGGTGTAGCAGTAATACTCCTCGCGGCTGACCTCCGTCGCATAGACCGCGGACTGTGTACCCCCAAGCCCAATCCATACCTCCTTGTAAAGACGGTTGGGATTGTTGGCAAGGTTTATCGACAACACCTGCGCCTTCTCCTTGTCGGTGAGTCCGAGCAACGACTGTATCTGGTCAAAGCGGTTCATGTACTTGCGCTGGTCAAGGAGTATCTTGCAGTCGGAGTTGTTGATGATAGTCTCCTTCACCACCGGCGACGATATGATGTCGTCAACCTCCTGCGTCACCACGACAGCCTCCCCGAAATACTTGCGCACCGTCTTGAACATATATTTGAGGTACTCGCTCATAGTGGTGGTTGACAACGCTTTCCAAGCCTCCTCCACGATAAGTAGCTTGCGGATGCCCTTCAGACGGCGCATCTTGTTGATGAAGGCCTCCATGATGATAATCGTCACCACCGGGAACAGCTCCTTGTTGTCGCGTATGGAGTCAATCTCGAACACCACGAAGCGTTTGTTGAGCAGGTCGATGTTCTCCTTGGAGTTGAGTAGGAAGTCGAAACGGCCTCCGTGGTAATACTGCCTCAGCGTCGTCAGGAAGTTGTCGATGTCAAAGTCCTGTTTATATATGGGTATGGGACGCTGTGCCATCTCCGCACGGTATTCATCGCGCATGAACTCGTAGAAGGCGTTGAAACAGGGGACTATGTTGCCGTCCGACCGCATCTTGTCAAGGAACATCGACAGCGCGGATCCAAGCTCACCGCTCTCGGTCTTGCTCACATGGTCATCCTCCGACTTCCACAGCGTCAGCAGCAGGGTCTTGATGCTGTCCTTTTTCTCCACGTCGAAAACTCCGTCTTCGGTGTAGAACGGGTTGAATGAAATCGGGCTGTCCTCGGTGTAGGTGTAATAGATGCCGTCCTCTCCGTGTGTGCGGTTGCGGATAAGGTTGCTCAGCCCCTCGTAGGAGTTGCCGGTGTCTATCAGCAGGACGTGGGCACCCTGCTCATAATACTGGCGCACCAAGTGGTTGGTGAAGAACGACTTTCCGCTGCCCGACGGTCCGAGGATGAACTTGTTGCGGTTGGTTGTTATGCCCCTTTTCATCGGCTCGTCGGAGATGTCGAGGTGTACCGGCCTCCCCGTGAGCCTGTCAACCATTTTTATGCCGAATGGCGACAGCGAGGAGCGGTAGTTCGTCTCGGCGGTGAAGAGACAGGCCGCAGGCTCGATGAAGGTGTAGAAACTCTCCTCGGCTGGAAAATCCGCCTCGTTGCCGGGCATAGCCGCCCAGAACAGCGTCGGGCAGTCGATTGTATTGTGCCTCGGCATACATCCCATAGTGGCGAGCTGTCCGCCTACGTCGTTCTTGATGCGGCGCAGCTCCTCGGCGTCGTCGCTCCACGCCATGACGTTGAAATGCGCCCTGACCGATGTGAGCCCGTAACTGTGCGCCTCGTTGAGATAGAGGTCTATCCACTCCTTGTTGATAGCGTTTGAACGGCTGTATTTGGAGAGACTGTTCATGTTGCGGGCGGTCTTTTCAAACCTCGCGAGGTTCTCGTCGTGGTCGTCGACAAACACATACTGGTTGTATATGTGGTTGCAGGGCAGCAGCAGTCCCACGGGCGACGCGAAGCTCATGCGGCAGTCCGAGCGGTCGGTCGACAACCGTTCATAGCGGTTGTCGGTGCCGACCTTGGCGGGGAGGTCGTCGGTGTCCGACAGGGTGTGGAGGCAGAGCATATTGTCACCGATTCTCATCTCCTTTGCCGAGAGGTCCATATCTTCAAGACAGGCGACATCCTCCATAGAGAGGGACATATATTTCTCTATGAGTCCCGAAGATGTGTCCGTGCCCACCAGCTCCTCATCCGTGAGGCGGCGCAGGGTTATGTGGCCGGAGTCGTTGATGATGCGCTCGAACTGTTCCACCGACTCCATGAACTTTACGACGGCCTCGTGGTCAAGTTCCTTCGGGAGTATGCGACCACGGCAGAGTGTCGAGAAATTGCTCTGCTGTCTCGCCCTCTCGCGGGTGGTCTTGGTAAGGAACAGGTAGCAACGGTGGTCGAGATACGGCCTCTCGTTGAAGTGCCGCTCAAAGGAGCGGTCAAGGAATGAGAGACCCTCCTTCTGCAACTCCGGACGGTATTTCCCGCTGACAAATATGTCCTGCTTGTGTACCACCGAGAAACGGGGCAGCACCTTTATGGCCTTGCACCATGCCGAGTGCATGGCCCCGTATTCTGCGGAGGTGACGGTGAACAGCTCCGGTAGCCCCACCTCAAAGGCCACCGTTATGTCGGCGTCCTTTGAGATGATGCAGCCGTGTTCCACGGCGAGAATGGGGAGCTTGCTTTCGAGCGTAGTCGCTTTAAGCGTGTTTCGCATTTCTTGTCTTTATTAGTCGTTTGATACGCTTGCGGTTGATTATATAGCGCGGATGAAACCTTGCCGCGCCGAGTTTCATGAGTCCGTACTGCCCGTACTTGGCGTTGAGCCGGAAGGTGAGCCACACGAGGGAGGGGGCGGTCACGGCGGTGAAGCCGATGCAGAACCATTGGGGCACCCCCGCGACATACATCACCACGAACAGTATGAACATTGACAGCAGTCCCACGGCGAATATGAAGAGGTATTGCGCTTTCAATCCCCGGTATTCCACGCTGCGGCCTATGCCTTTGTTTATCGGGTATTCGGTCATCAGAGGAAGAAGGATTTGAGGATTGTGGCTGCCACTATGAGGAAGATACAGGCACCGAACCAGCTCGCGGCGGTCTTTGAGGTGTCGGGGTCGCCGCTCGACCATTTGGAGTAGCATTTGACACCTCCGATGAGACCCACCACCGCGCCTATGGCGTAGATAAGTTTCACGCCGGGCTCAAAATATGAGGACACCATGTTGGTTGCCTCGTTGATACCCGAAAGGCCGTTGCCTGCTGCGCTCATGAACTGCACCGAGCAGAGCACCATGAGCATGGCGAGGACGAACCGTCCTTTGAGAATCATAATTTTGTTTTTTGCTGTTTTCATACGGGTCTTGTATTGTGCGCCGGGCTTTCATTATCCCGACGCGGTTTGTGTCGGGGCCTCGACGGGCCTGTGCTGTGCCTTGCACGGCATCATCCGTAATCAGTCTTCTTCATCTTCGTCTTTTTTATGTTTCACAAAATCCGGGTCCCGGAGGACACCGCCTATATCCACGGGCTTTGCCTTGGCTTTGGGGGCGGGGCTGCCTTTCTTCCTGACGCGCCTCGCGCTCTTCATGCGGATATTCTCGGCTATGCACTCCATCACCCCGTCGCTGATGCGGCGGTCGGCCTCCATAAGCCTGCCGATGAAAACCACGTCCCGCATCCCTGACAGCACGTTGCCGGCCTTTGCCTTGCTGTCGGCATCCGCACCGGGATTGACTGCCACGCTCAGCGCGTCCTCTATCTCCTCGATGCTGTCGCCGGTGGCCGGAGGGGACACCCGTCCGGGGTCCACATCATCCATGTCGGGGTCCTCATCATCGCCCTCCCCGTCACCGTAGCTGCCGTAGTTCCCGGCGGGGCCGGCATCGCCCGTTGCCGCGCCAAGTGCCTGTCTGACGGCGGAGGTCAGCGTGGCGGCGAGTGATTTCTGGAAAGTGTCCATGTCGAAGTCGCTTTTGGGGACTATCGAGAGTGGCGAGGGTTGGGATGCGGAGGTATCAGGCTTTGCCTCTTCCTCCTTCCGGGAGGGCTTTGCATCCCCGCCTTTCCTGCGGAACATCCATGTCACAAACGACAGGTACAGGAAGCCGCATATTATCAGTACGGACAGGACGGTGTTCATAGGCGCGTCTTTTTCTTTCCCTTCTCCATAAGGAGGTTCAGTATGCCGGCGTTGTCCGACAGGTGACGCAGGAGTATCCGCGTCACATAGACCCCGATAGTGAGGCCCTCCACGTCAAGGAGGGGCACGGACATCTTCAGCCTGTCCACCAGTTCGCGCGGGACGAATATCCCTTTTCGCGCCCCGACCTCTCCCGGTTCGAGGAACATCGAGCGGTATGCTTCCACTTCCTGCCGGGTCAGGCACTCCATTTCCTTGGCCGGACACTCCCTTGTGTCTTTTTTATTTTCGTCTGCCATATCTAAATCTGCTTGGTTTTGTTGAACATACGCTGGATAACGTCGTCAAATTCCCGGAAATGCTGCTCCAGCACGTTGTTTACATATCCGGCTATCGTCCCTCCGTCGGAGAAGAACAACAGTAGTTTCTGAATCTTGACCTTGAACTCGTCGCTGACCGCGACCTGCTTGCCGCTCTTTATCACCCGCACATATTTCTGGGGCAGGAGGTATTTCTCCATATAATCCACCTCCTTGGGTGAGGCTGTGGCGGGTGTTTCAGAGGCTTTCGCCGCAGTCTTGGGCGGCTCTTTGACCGTTGCCGGGTCACGCATCGCGGAGGCTGTCCTGTCCTCGTATGAGTCGAGGAACTTGTCGGCGTCGAAGTTTGTCTCACGTCTTGTCGGCATATTCTTCGGGGGTTATGGTTTGGAGAATCTCATCCACCAGTTCGGGCAGATAACTGTTTTTGAGAAGTGCCCTGTCAGGGGGCATGAAGGTGGAGCGGAAGACCGCGCCCCTCCCTGTCTCGGTGCCGTCCTTGGTGAATTTGACACTCATGGGGAGTATGGTCTCTAATGACTCTATGCACATAGTGGCGGCATAGCGGTTGATGATCTGGCACAGGCTGTCGCGGTCTTTTGCCTGCACCTTGTTCCATACGAGATATGTTCCCTTGATGCGCGAATCCCCTGTGAGTATCATGCACTCGCGGACGTTGTGCGCGAATCCGATAGAGCTTTTCAGGTCTCCCGTCTCCGGGGTTATCGGGACGAAGAGGTAGTCCATCGCGGAGAGGAGCGTCACTATCTCGCGGTCGTTGACCGTGCCCGTGACATCGAAGAACACGAAGTCGGCGGCATAGCCTTCGTCTATCGCTTTCTGGGCGGTGGCGAGTGCCTCGCCCGGCCCGCTGCTTATTATCTCGTAGACGCTGCCACCGAAACTGTGCATGAGCTTGGTGAAACGTCTCTTGACAGCGGGGTTCTCCTTAATCACCAGCTTGTCTTTACGGCGGTACTCTACCATGCTGTGCTGCCTTGCGTCGCAGTCTATGGCGAGGACCTTTCTGCCGTAGAGATAGTGGAGGCAGCTCGCGACAAGGGTCGTGAGGGTTGATTTGCCCGCTCCGCCTTTCTGGGTGGCGAAAGCGACAAAAACCGGTTCTGTCATTTCAATACGGTGTATGTGGTTGTGGAAACGGCGGACCGCCGTGCGGCACTTGCCCGTGCCTTGGTCGGCATTGCTGACGCCGGGATTGAAAATCGCCCTGTTCCCTCAGCACGTCAGATGCCCGGTGATTGGAAGGTTCAGCCACGCAATCATACGGCTCTCCTCCTGAACGGTCATACCTCTTGGGGATAATCCCGTCACCCGGTAATTCAGTCATTTAGTCACTCAGTCATTCAGTCATCTGAGTGATTGGTAATCCTGTAATCCGGTAATCCAATCATCCGTTATTCTAATGGTTTGACAATTCGGCCAACCGGCCTTTCAGCCGCCGGAAGGACTGACGGTTCAGTGTCCGCGTCAGTCTCCGGTCTGACTTTGTGGATATTCAGCCGTTCCAATGACAACGCGCTCAACTTGGATTTCATCTGAAGTGTCGTGCAGTCGTCGGGCCGTTCAGTCATATTGTATTTCAGTATCGTGTTTTTTCCGCTGAACGGCGGGAGGATTGTCGCGTCACTCTTCTGAATTTATCAGGATATGAGCGGTGTGTCATACAGCCAAGGAACTGGCCGAATACGCAATCATAACGCCAGCAATTCAAGAATAGTTTTCGTAATATGCTGACTTTCCGAAGATTGCCGAGGTTTTGCCGAAGGTTGCCGACCTCGGAAACAATTAAGCCTTTACCGTTGTTAGGCTCATACACGCAATCATCGGCCTGAACGCGGCAGGATGCGGTGTCGCAGTCCGTGGCATAAGCCTCTTTTCGGATGCCATAATGCGGACATCGACCCGCAGGGCCGCTCAAAACCTGCTATTTTTCGCCGCGACGGGAGGTTCTCCCGCTTTGTTTTCACAGGATAATCCGACCTCTTTTTCACCCCTGTTTTTCAGTCATTTTTCTATGCTCACATGAGCATTGCAAGGTATGTTGACAGGCACTTGAAACCAAGTGAGTGCCTCTCAACCCTTGCCGGTTCCACCGGGGGGAGGCTTTACTCCGAAGTCGTAAACCCCGTATCCGTTTTTACTGCGGTCCGCAGTCTGTGACACGCTTAATCTACCGATTATGGCGCAGAATTTCAACCGTGGCGGACGTCCGCCAAAAATCAACCCTTCCGTTTTCCGCTATGTCGTGCGTCTCGACGCACGGGAGAACGAGGTCTTTCTCTCGATGTTCGACAAGGCTGGTGCCTTGAACAAGGCGGCTTTCATCAAAGGGATACTCTTCGGCAAGCCGTTCAAGGTGTTCTATGTTGACGAGGGGACACGCGAGTTCATAGACCTTCTTTCATCCTTCAACGCCCAATACCGTACCGTCGGGGTGGAATATTCTCTCCTCGTGAAGACGCTCCGCGAGAATTTCACCGAGAAGAAAGCTATGAAGCTGTTGTCCGAGCTGGAGCAAAGGACTGTCGAACTGGTGAGGATAAGCGGCGAGATTGTCGCCCTCGCCCGAAAATTTGACGAGGCATGGTTGCAAAAATCTCGTTAGGCAACTCCCTTTATGGCGCGATCCGTTACAACGGGGAGAAGCTCAACAAGGAGAAAGGCCGTCTCCTTGACACCAACAAAATCTACAACGACGGTTCGGGGGCGGTGGACATCCGCCGTGTCTACAATGATTTCATGCGCTGGATGCCGGCCAATACCAAGACCGTGAAACCGATGATGCACATATCGCTCAACCCGCATCCCGACGACCGTCTGAGCGATACCGACTACACATCCCTGGCACACGAGTATATGCGGCGCATGGGGTTCGGTGAGATGCCCTACATCGTGGTAAAGCATATGGACATCGACCGCCACCATATCCACATTGTCGCCCTGCGCGTCGGCACCGACGGCAAGGCGGTGTCGGACAAGAACAATTTCTACCGCAGCAAGGAGATTTGCCGCGAGCTGGAGAAGGAGTTCGGTCTGCGTCCAGCGGAGCGTCAGAAGGTGTCGCCCGATACCCCCATCGTGAAAATCGACCCGGCTGGAGACCTGAAACGTCAGGTTGCAAACGTGGTGAAACTCGTCGGCATGAGATACCGTTTCCAGAGCATCGGCGAGATGAACGCGGTGCTGTCGCTCTTCAATGTCAGGGCGGAAATGACGGACGGCAGGGTTAACGGGCGCGAGTACCACGGTCTGGTGTATTTCGCGACCGATGACTCCGGCACTCCTCTTGCCTCGCCCTTCAAGGCATCCCGTCTCGGTAAGTTCGCGAGCCGCGCAGCTGTTGACGGCAGGTTCGAGAGGTCAAGGGGCGATATTGCCGACCGCCACCTCACCGATATTGTCAGACGAAGGGTTGACGACGCTCTCTTGCAGTGTTCCGACAGGGACAGCTTTATCGCCCGGCTCAAAGCCGTCGGGATTGATGTCGTGTTCAGGCATACGGAAACGGGGCGTATATACGGTGTCACTTTCATTGACCATAGCACTATGTGCGTCCTCAACGGTTCGCGTCTCGGCAAGGAGTATTCGGCAAATGCCTTCGAGCGCGGGTTCAACGGCAGTGCGGAGGCCGTAGTGGACACTCCCGTTCCCGTGCCTGAAACGGAGACGCACGACCGCTCTCCGCAAACCGAAGAGCCGACCCCGCAGCATACCGTTGACCCGGAGAGTGACAGGAATACCGCAGGCCCGCGGCAGCATACAGCCCACGCCTATACAGGCAGGGGCGCGGAGCGGGACACCACGGATGATATGCCCTCTATCCCCGGTCTCGACCTGTTCCATGTCGGGCCCGGTTTCGATGCTGAGGAGGAGGCGTTCTACCGCGCCATGCGGCGCAGGAGACGCAGGGGCAGAAAGCCCGGAAGTTAATCACAAACCAAAAACATTTATTCTATGAGTCAGCAGGAAGACGACCTACGGGCACTCGCCAAGATAATGGATTTCGTCAGGGGCATAAGCATCGCTATTGTCGCTGCAAATATCCTGTGGTTCACAGGCGTTGCCGTGGTTCACAGCAATTGGTTCGTCATTACGGTTTACCGCATATTGAACAATCTCAATAACGAGTGTGGCATTTTCCAAAATCCTAACAACGCGAAGTGGTTCGCGCTCCTCCTTCTCGCCGTATCGTGTTTCGGCACTAAGGGAGTCAAGAGCGAGAGTATCAAATGGAGGCACGTCGCGGCAGCCCTCGCTGTCGGCCTCACGCTTTTCATCGGCTGCTGGTGGATGCCCGCCAAGGGGTGGACGGTTATGTATATCGCATCGACCGCCCTCGGATATGTGGCGTTGCTTTTCGGCGGCGTATGGGCGGGAAGAATACTCCGGGGCAACCTCATGGACGACCGTTTCAACAATGAAAACGAGTCGTTCATGCAGGAGACACGCCTGTTGAAAAACGACTATTCAATCAACCTCCCGACACGGTTCTACTACAAGCGCAAGTGGCATAAGGGGTGGATTAACGTAGTCAATCCGTTTCGCGCGACGATAGTCCTCGGAACTCCCGGTTCGGGCAAGTCATACGCAGTGGTCAACAATTACATAAAGCAGTGTATTGAAAACGGTTACAGTGCCTATCTGTATGACTTCAAGTATCCCGACCTATCTGTCATCGCCATGAATCACCTCCTTGCCCACAAGGAGGGGTACAAGGGGAGAGTCCCGGAGTTCAGGGTCATCAACTTTGACGACCCGATGCGCTCACACCGCTGCAATCCCATAGCACCGGAGTTCATGACGGATATTTCCGACGCTTACGAGAGCGCATACACTATAATGCTCAACCTTAACAAGACTTGGGTGAGCAAGCAGGGAGACTTCTTCGTGGAGTCGCCTATCATCCTTTTGGCCGCTATAATCTGGTTTTTACGTATTTACCGTAACGGAAAATATTGTACCTTTCCCCATGCGATTGAATTTTTGTGCCGCCCCTACAAGGATATTTTTCCAATCCTGACCTCGTATCCGTCACTTGAAAACTACCTCTCGCCATTTATGGATGCTTGGAAATCAGGGGCTCAGGACCAGCTCCAAGGCCAGATAGCATCGGCGAAAATCCCGCTTACGCGAATGATTTCACCGCAGCTATACTGGGTCATGTCGGAGAGCGAGTTCTCCCTCGACATCAACAATCCCGAAAGCCCCAAAATCCTGTGTGTCGGCAACAATCCCGACCGCCAGAATATCTACGGGGCGGCCCTCGGTCTCTACAATTCGCGCATCGTAAAGCTGATCAACAAGAAGAACCGGCTGAAGTCCGCCGTCATAATAGACGAGCTGCCCACGATATATTTCAAGGGTCTCGACAACCTCATAGCCACGGCGCGAAGCAACAAGGTGGCGGTGTGTCTCGGCTTTCAGGACTTCTCGCAGCTCAAGCGCGACTACGGCGACAAGGAGGCTGCTGTGGTGATGAACACGGTCGGCAACATCTTCTCCGGGCAGGTCGTGGGGGAGACGGCCAAGACGCTCTCCGAGCGTTTCGGAAAGGTGTTGCAGAAGCGGCAGTCAATGTCGGTGAGCCGTCAGGACGTGAGCCATTCCTTCAACACCCAAATGGACTCCCTAATCCCTCCGAGCAAAATCTCGACTCTGACGCAGGGTATGTTTGTCGGGGCTGTCTCCGACAACTTCGACGAGCGCATAGACCAGAAGATTTTTCATGCCGAGATTGTCGTTGACAATGACAAGGTAAGGAGGGAGACGGAGGCATATAAGGAAATTCCGGTCATTAACGGTTTTGTCAACAAGGTGACGGGCCAATGCGAAATGGAGCGGGTGATACAGGACAACTACGACCGTATCAAGGCGGAGATCAGGCAGATAGTCGAGGATGAGAAAATCCGTATAGCAAAAGACCCGAAATTCAGTAAATTCATGCAGGACTGATATGTAAAGAGCGTAAAGGAGGTATGCCCTTGCCTCGTTCTTACGAGAATCTTCCACATTTTCGTGTTGAGGCTCAGGCGTACCTCCATATACATACTCTTTGTAATTTACCACAAAGTTAGTAAATTATTTGATGCTGTCGGCCACTTTTATTAACTTTGTTGCTGAAAGTGAACCAAAAACAACTGCTAATCATATGCACGCCGACAACAGGAGAGAACAGCTGTACCGAGCAGCATTCAAACTCTTTCTAACGAGGAATTACGAGTCTGTCACCCTTACTGATATAGAGCAGGAATCGGGCATGACTCGCGGTGCGGTGTCTTATTATTCCAAGTCGAAATTAGGTCTCTTCAAACAGGTCGTAAGACACTATCTTATTGACAAACAGAATGTACGCAACAAGTATGACCATAACCAGCCCACCTTTTATGACTTCATAAATGCGGCCGTGGACGGTGTGAGGGACACAATGGCGAGTATGCAGAGGCTCATTGACGAGATTATGCCGCAGAACGCGAGTCGCTCGTATCTTTTCCTTCTGTTGCAGCTAAAGACCTATTTCCCCGACCTGCACGACGAGTACCTGAAAAACCGCAACAATGAGCTTAGTATGTGGAACGTGAAAATCATTGAGGCGATTGCCCGTGGCGAATTACGTTCCGATTTGGATGTAATGACCAGTGCCGAGCAGTATGTGTATCTCTATTACGGCGAATCTTTCTATGAGTCTATGCTCAGCGGATTGGATGCCGAGCACCTCCGCAGGGTGCTACTTGCCTTATATGGCCTGATGAAAGCACCGGAAAAGGCGGTCTGATATTGTTTTAGTCCTTATAATTTCTCAATCATAGATTTTTTAAGTAAGTTTGCATTACATTCCAAGCGTAATGTAAACTTTTTACTATGTATCAGAACGTATTTATAACCCGAACATCCTCCTTTTTCCCAAACGAGGTCGTGACCAACGACCGCATGGAGGACTTTCTCGGACGCATCGGGGGACGACCGTCGAGAGTAAAGAACATCATCCTCCGTCAGAACGGCATTACAGGGCGTTACTATGCCCTTGACACCAACCAGCGCATAACCCATACCAACGCTCAAATGGCGGCGTCGGCAATCAACGCGCTTTTCAAGTCTCCGCAGGAGAAGGAGGAGGTTCAGCTCCTTGCCTGCGGCACTTCGAGTCCCGACCAGAATCTCCCGTCTCAGGCATCTATGGTGCATGGCGAGGCGTTCTCCCATCCGTTGGAAATCTATTCTCTCGCGGGTGTGTGCCTGACCGGGCTTGCCGCGATGAAGACAGCCTACATGTCAGTCTGCATGGGTAACACCGACAACGCGGTGGTGAGTATGTCGGAACTGGTCTCACCGTCGTTGCTCTCCAAGTTCTTCGAGGAGGAATACCGCCGGGAACAGGAGGTGTCGGACCATCCGGCGATAGCGTTTGAAAAGGACTTCCTGCGCTATATGCTTTCCGACGGGTCTGCCGCGCTTTACCTTTCCAATGAGCCGGAAAAGGGGGCGTTGAATCTTCAGATCGAGTTCATTCACATGAAGTCGTTTGCCAACCGCCAGCCGGCCTGTATGTATATGTGGGCGGAGGCGATGCCCGACGGTTCCCTGAAAAGCTGGAAGGAGTTCGACAGCCGAGATGTGGCCGAGAGGTCGGTGTGGTGCATCAAGCAGAATGTAAAGATACTCAACGAGTACATCACACGCTATTTCGTGGACGTGATAGAGGAGGCTCTCAACTTGTTCGAGGTGGATACTAATGAGGTAACATACGTCATTCCTCATATCTCCTCAATGTATTTCTACAACAAGCTGGACGAGGAGTTCCGCAGCCGTGGTATCGACCTCCCGACATCCAAGTGGTTCACAAACCTCACATGGGTCGGCAACGTCGGGTCGGTGGCTCCGTTCTCGGCTCTCGACGAGCTGCTGCGCACCAAGCCGCTCAAATCCGGGGATAAGATACTTGTCGTCGTGCCCGAAAGCGGCCGTTTTTCATTCGGCGCGACATTATTGCGCGTGATTTGATTGCCAATGTCAGATTTTTAGACTAACTTTGTATTCTCAATACGAGATAACTACATTTCATATTTGTCTTTCAACACGAAAATGTGGAAGTTTTTAGTAAGAAGACGGATAGATATGAAACGCGAGTCCATACGTCATACGGGTATGGGGTTGCGTCGTATCTTTCTT